>Ga0209598_10001646_pt1 | contig 18123 bp, 18 predicted proteins | sample M_140807_EF_Meta_FD_187317 | JGI IMG/M metagenome (GOLD analysis project Ga0209598, IMG submission 187317) | Freshwater microbial communities from Lake Montjoie, Canada to study carbon cycling - M_140807_EF_MetaG (SPAdes) (version 2) | ecosystem: Environmental > Aquatic > Freshwater > Lake...
ATATTTCCGCTTCTCCCGATTGACCCGCCCCTCGCGTCGCCGAAGATTTCGGTTTCTCGTGACGTGAGTGCGTCACGGACAGCTGATCTGATGTACGAGCCGGATCCGAGGACGCTTCTCTCTCAGTTGCTGCCTCGGTTCGTGGAGGTTCAGGTCTATCAGTCGATCCTTGAGACGATCGCGAGTGAGTTCAGCGCACGCATGGTTGCCATGCGGAATGCGACTGACAACGCGACCGAACTGATCAAGGAACTTCAGCTTGGATACAACAAGGCGCGTCAGGCGACGATCACCCGTGAAATCATTGAGGTTTCGTCGGGCGCAGCTGCGCAGGGCCGATAGGCACGCTTAAGGCGCGTCTTCAGAGGAAGGATCAACGGCGATGGCAAATGGCACCGTCGGAAAAGTCGTGCAGGTTCTCGGGGCAGTTATTGACTGCGAGTTTCCTGCCGATCACATGCCGAGCATTTTCAATGCGGTCAAGATCCGCCGAGATGATTCCTCGGTAGCTGCGGCCTTGACCGGTGGTGGAGTTGGCAAGAGTTCCTCGAAACTCAATCCAGAGCTGGTGCTAGAAGTCGAGCAGCATATTGGCAACAACTGGGTGCGATGTGTTGCGATGGATACCACCGACGGTATCCGCCGAGGCATGGATGCTGTCGATACCGGTGCGCCGATCAGCGTTCCGGTTGGTGAGCCGACGCTCGGGCGCCTCTTCAACGTGATCGGTGAGCCGACTGACGAGAATGGTCCGGTTATTTCGAAAGACGACGTCGCAATCCATCGGTTGCCAATTCATCGCCTAGCCCCAACATTCCAGGAGCAGGCCACCAAGACAGAAATGTTCGAGACGGGGATCAAGGTCATCGACCTCGTCGCGCCATTCACCAAGGGTGGAAAGACGGCAATCTTCGGCGGTGCGGGTGTCGGCAAGACCGTAACGATCATGGAACTCATCAACAACGTCGCGAAGCAGCACGGTGGATACTCCGTGTTTTGCGGGGTCGGTGAGCGGTCCCGTGAGGGCAATGACCTTTACAAGGAATTCCAGGAATCTGGGGTCCTCTCAAAGTCGGTTCTTGTGTACGGCCAGATGAACGAGCCGCCGGGAGCGCGTCTGCGGGTTGCATTGACAGGGCTGACCATCGCGGAGTATTTCCGGGACGAGATGGACCAGGACCTCCTTCTTTTCATTGACAACATTTTCCGTTTCACCCAAGCGGGGTCGGAGGTTTCGGCGCTTCTTGGCCGAATGCCTTCTGCAGTGGGATATCAGCCAACGCTGGCGACGGAAATGGGCCAGCTTCAGGAACGGATCACCACGACTCGCAAGGGTTCAATTACCTCTGTGCAGGCGGTTTATGTGCCGGCTGACGACTATTCAGACCCAGCTCCAGTAGCAACGTTTGCCCATCTCGACGCGACCATCACACTTGAGCGTGCGATTTTGGAAAAGGCGATCTATCCTGCAGTCGACCCTTTGACGAGTACATCGCGAATCCTCGACCCGGCGGTCGTTGGCAAGGACCATTACGACACTGCCCGTGGAGTGCAGAGGCTTTTGCAGCGGTACAAGGAACTTCAGGACATCATCGCCATCCTTGGCATGGAGGAGCTTTCTGACGATGACCGCCTCACCGTGAACCGTGCGCGTCGCGTAGAAATGTTCCTGGCACAGCCAATGTTTGTGGCCGAGGTGTTCACGAACGTACCTGGAAAGTATGTGTCGGTTGCGGAGACGGTGCGCGGTTTCCGCGAAATCCTGGATGGGAAGCACGATGCGCTTCCCGAGCAGGCCTTCTATCTGGTTGGTGGGATTGATGAGGCGGTCGAGAAGGCCCGCCAGATGGCTGCGCAATAATCACTCGGGGCGTCGGGCGACTGACGTCCCATTCCAATCCTGCTGGTTGAGCGAATTATTCGCCCATTGGGGATGGACGGCCGGGAGTTCGAGATGCCTTTACATGTTGAGATCATTGCGGCCGAACAGCCGATTCTGACGACTGATGCCGACGTTGTTGTTGCAATGACCGTGAGTGGGCAGATCTCAGTGCTCCCGCAACATGCGCCACTTTTGACATTGCTTGCGCCGGGAGAGTTGCGTCTCGGTCGGGGCGCAAATGAGGTCCTCTTGGCGCTTGCGGGTGGATATCTCGAAATCCGTGATGATCATGTCACGATCCTTGCCGATGCCGCCGAACGGGCTGAGGATATTGACGTGTCCCGCGCCGAGCGTGCGCGTGACCGTGCGTCCGCCCGCCTTCGGGAGTCACGGTCCACTATTGATGTCGCGCGTGCATCTTCGGCACTTGCGCGCGCAACTTCCAGACTGAAGGCGGCGGATCATGTGCGCACCCGGGGAGTGACGCGAGCGCGGTAGCATTCGGTCAACTCTTCACCTCCACGCCCGTAGTAGCCGTGGTGCGTTAGAGGGCGTGGGAGATCATTGCGCTCGTGATCGCTGACGTGCCACCTCGAACAAGCTACCCCGTTGCTGCAATTGGTTCGGGCCATGGCGCTGGTGCTCGATGGGTGTCCGTTGCGGGTGGCGCCAGGCTAAGTGGGGAAATCCAGACAAGCGGGGCGAAGAACGCCGCCACCAAGATGATGGCGTCGGCTCTGCTAACTTGCGAACCTGTTGTTCTCGAGAATGTGCCCTCGATTGACGCAATCCGGACTCAGAGTGCCCTGCTGACCGCGCTTGGGGCGTCGGTTGAATGGGACGCGGTTCGTCACACCGTAACCATTGTCGCTGAGCACCTGAATGGTGACCGGCTGATCGAATCGCTCGCGTCACGGGAGCGAGCGTCGTTCGTGATGACTGGCCCACTCCTCGCCAGGTTAGGACACGTAGAGGCGCCTCGTCCCGGCGGTTGCAAGCTTGGTGCCCGGCCGGTGAACGTCGACATCCGCGGATTTCAGGCGATGGGTGCGACGGTCACCCAAGTGGACGCAGCGTACGAAATCCGCGCGGACCGTCTCATTGGCGCGAACCTCTATCTCGATTACCCAAGCCACACTGGTACAGAAAACTTGATGATGGCGGCTTGCCTTGCCGTTGGGACTACCACCATCAAGAATGCATCGTGCGAACCCGAGGTGGTCGCCCTTGCTCTTCATCTCAACCGTATGGGTGCACGGATCCGGGGAGCGGGCACCCCGAAGATTGAGATCCACGGGGTGGAGCGACTTCACGGTGTGCAAACCCGTGTCATTCCTGATCGAATCGAAGCGGGTAGTTTCGCGATTGCTGCAGCTGCCACTGGAGGCGACGTCACGATACGTGATGTCGTGCCGGAACATTTGGACCCAGTAATCTACAAGCTTGCTGAGTGCGGGGCGGTGGTGAAGGTCAACCGGAACTCGATTTCCATCCGGAGCGATGGACCGCTCCGACCGGTCGAAATCCAGGCAATCCACTATCCCGGATTCCCTACGGACCTCCAGACTCCGTTCGGGGCGCTGCTCACCCAAGCCCACGGCGAGAGCATTATTCACGAGCGGGTGTTCGAGTCGCGCTTCCGTTACGTGGATGAATTGCGGGCTCTGGGTGCCTCAATTGCGACCAATGGCGAGGCTGGCACGCGTGAAACCGAGACGGCGACCCGCGCGTACATCTACGGGCCGACGCAGCTGCGCGGAACGCGGGTGCGTGCGCTTGACCTTAGGTGCGGCCTTGCGCTCATCATTGCGGGCCTGTGCGCATCCGGAGAGACCCAAATCGCTGACTTCCAGCATGCCGAACGCGGCTATCAGGACCTTGCTGATCGCCTTCGGTCTCTCGGGGCGCACCTCACAGTGCACGGTGACCCGGTTTCCATAGCCTGAAGCTCCGGAAGATGGTCTGACAGGGTTGTCCAAGGTGCCACCTGTGGAACCGTCTCTGTCATAGTGTGGAGTGGGTCGGTCAGCATTGTTGCTGTCGGCCAGTCCGGTCAACCATGCGCTTGCACGGTCCGGATTCACTGTCTCGAGGAGGAACGGGTGTTCGGGCGACAGTTGGGTATCGACCTTGGGACGGCCAATGTCCTTGTGTTTGTCAAAGGCCGGGGAATTGTCATCAACGAGCCCTCGGTAGTGGCCATCTCCACGGTAGACAACCGTATCGAGGCCGTGGGCGACGCGGCAAACCAGATGCTCGGACGGACGCCAGGGTCAATTCAGGTCATCCGCCCGATGAGGTCAGGCGTGATTGCCGATTATGTGGTTACCGAAGCGATGCTCCGGTACTTCATCCACAAGGTTTGTGGCCGGTTTCGGCTATGGAAGCCCGATGTGATGGTGTCGGTTCCGTGCGGTGTGACCAGCGTGGAGCGCCGGGCAGTGACCGATGCTGCGTTTTCGGCAGGAGCCCGTGAGGTCTACCTGATCGAGGAACCTTTGGCAGCGGCAATCGGTGCGAATGTCCCGATCAACTTCCCCAGTGGGAACATGATTGTGAACATTGGCGGTGGCACAACTGAGGTCGCGGTGATCAGTCTGAACGGAATCGTTGTGCAACGTTCGGAGCGTGTTGGTGGGAACCGCATCGACGAGGCCATTGGAGCGTACATCCGTCGGCGGTACAACCTCAACATCGGTGATCACATGGCTGAGGAAGTGAAAATCGGGGTCGGCAGCGCCTTGCCTCTGTCGGAGACGTTGCGACATGAGGTGCGCGGGCGCGACCAAATCCTAGGATTGCCTCGGACGGTGACTGTTACGTCCGACGAGATTACCGAGGCGATTTCTGAGCCACTTGAGCAAATCGTGTCAACGGTCAAATATGTCCTTGAACGTACGCCTCCCGAGTTGTCATCGGACATCATCGACAAGGGCCTCGTAATGACTGGTGGCACGTCGATGCTTCGCCATCTCGACAGGCTACTAAGTGCCGTCACAGGCATACCGTGCCACGTTGCTGAACGCCCGCTCGACTGTGTGGCACTCGGAACCGGCCTTGCGCTCGAAAATCTCCATATTCTGAAGAAGTCGCTAGGCCGATAGATCCGGTCCGGCGGGCAGCTTCACGATGCTGTGGGAGGGACGGTTTCGGTCTTCTTTGAAACCGACTGAACCTCCAGACCAGGCTTTCGCCGACTGACTATGAAGGCGCCGGCCGCGACAGTGACCCACAACCCGATTGCCAGGCCGGTTCCCAAGGTTGGAAGCACGACACCGAGCGGGATGATGATCGCTCCCGCGGTCGCCGATCCCATCAGGACCGGGACGTCACCCATTCGTACCCACCTCGCTGACCGTGCGCCATGCGAAGCAATTCTGGATATCAGGGATGCGATGGCGAAGGATCCTGCGGACCCACAGATGGCCGCCACCCAGATCGGTACGCCTTCAGGGCAAACCATTGAGGCACCCACGGCCCCGGCGATGGTCGAGGAAGCCTCACTCATGCGACGCATCAGCCAGGCGAAGCGGCGGACTTTGCCCAGAGTGAGGTCCATTGCCAAGGCAGCGCCGGCGAAGAGCGCAACCAATCGCCACACTCCGACGCCGTCCACACCAAGGTCAGCGGCTAACTGAAGTCGGTTTGTCCACCCTGCAATCGCTCCCGCTACCAACAGTGCAACGTAAGGGTTCAGTCCAGCTGCGGTCCCGATCACCAAACTTGTCACGAAGGATCCGCCTCCACATGCCGCGCATCCTTGATAGTTATGCGCAAGTCTTAGTCGATGCTACACTGGCGCCACCGACGGACATCGCCTTGTACGATCGAGTCGGGGACGTGAACACGGTAGGCGTTGCTGCCTTCGTTGAGCGTCGGTTCACAACACTGGCGGAATGAGGCCGATGGTCTGAAAGTTCTGTTTCCGCCGGACGTGAAAGCGTCGTAGTGTCCGCTCGCGTGCGTGTTCCGTGGAGAGTGCCCAGAATTGGGCGGTCCAAACGGGACCCATCCGTTGCTGGATCAATTGGTGTGAGGAGTTTCGTGGAATGGCAAGCGTAACCCTGGAACATGTGACGAAGCGCTTCGGTGAAGTTACCGCAGTGCGCGACGTCAATATCGAAGTGAAGGACAAGGAGTTCCTTGTGCTGGTAGGACCATCCGGGTGCGGAAAGTCCACCACCCTTCGAATGATCGCGGGTCTTGAAGAGATTAGCGAGGGCGCTGTCTTCATTGGTGACCGACTGGTAAACGATGTTGCTCCGAAGGACCGCGACATTGCGATGGTCTTTCAGTCCTACGCGCTTTACCCGCACATGAGCGTCTACGACAATCTTGCGTTCGGTCTCAAGCTTCGTCGTACTCCCAAGAAGGAAATCGACCGCCGGGTCCAGGATGCGGCCGAGCTATTGGGCTTGACCGACCTGCTCCAGCGCAAGCCGAAGCAGCTGTCCGGTGGCCAGAGGCAGCGTGTCGCACTTGGACGTGCGATCGTGCGTGAGCCTAAGGTCTTCCTCATGGATGAGCCACTTTCCAATCTTGATGCGAAGTTGCGCGTCCAGATGCGGGCTGAACTCATCCGCTTGCACCAGCGCCTGCAAACCACTGTCATCTACGTCACCCACGACCAGGTTGAGGCGATGACGATGGGAAGCCGTATCGCGGTGCTTCGCGACGGCGTCCTGCAGCAGATCGATGCCCCTCAGGTTCTCTATGATCACCCGAAGAACATGTTCGTGGCCGGTTTCATCGGCAGTCCTTCAATGAACTTCGTTGACGCGAAGATCGAGGGTGACATGGCTGACATGTGGGTGAACTGCGGAAGTTTCCGGGTGCCGGTGCCGGCCACACATCGTGAGCGCCTTGAGCCGTTGCTCAAGAAGCAGAACCGTGAGTGTTTCTTCGGCATCCGTCCGGAAGACATGTATGAGCCGAAGTACGCACCACCGGAAGTCGAGACCGACGCCCGGATGCGGGCACGTGTTGACGTGACCGAGCCACTGGGTGCGGAAATCTATCTCTACCTGTTGGCTGGCGAGAAGATGATGGTTGCCCGAGTTGACCCCCGAACCCGCGCCGACATCGGTGATGAGGTTGAGATGGTGCTCGACATGAGCAAGATGCACATCTTTGACCGTGACACCCAAGAGGCGTACATCTAGGCTCACGGATCCGAGCCCCTCCGGCGGTTGGTAGCGATGAAGGGGGAGCGGTCAGATGGCCACTCCCCCTTCAATTATTCGGAAATCTGTTCTGCGTGAGTGTCTCAGGGGCGACGACGCATCAGGCGCAGCACGGTCGATGCGAAACCTAAGCCAAGTCCCAACGCCAATGCACCTTTGGTGTCAACAAGACAGGTGATCTGTCCATTCACTCTTGGTGCGATTACCGCAATCGCGAAGACATTGTTTGCGTTGACAACAGCTCCGGTCAGCCACTGGGTCGTGACGTTTGTCGCGTCGATGCGACCTGCAATCGCGATACCGAACGATGACCACCGTGCTTCGACTCGACGCGTAATTGCGGCGCCAATCGCGCTCTGCACCATCGTGACCGCCCGCCCGCGCATGGAGCCGACGGCACTCCTCGTCAGGCCGGCGACCGCCGCGTCGAGCGACTTCAGCGCGATGTCACTGAGTTCAACTCGCGTACCAGGTGGGGTCGTGAGGCGGTAGGCTTCGGCCGGCGCGACAATCGTGCTTCCATAGGCAAGTGTTTGCGTCATCGCGATCCTTCTGACCCGATTATCGCACTGCCTCCGCAGTTCAACCTCGTTCACTTCAGCGTTTGGCGCGCCACCGAGCAACAGCTACGTGAGCGCCGCCGAAAGACGGGGTTCTCTATGAGGACTTGGCTCATTTGATGCGCCGTCCTGGACAGACAGTGGGTGCCAGCCCTGACCGCTTGCATCGGCTCTTTTGCGCTCATCCCGAAACCGGGTTCGTCACTAGACTTGCTCGGCTCCATGCGTCCCGGGCGGAATCCATGACCGATTGAAGTGACGCGCCGGTCCTCACTGCTGCTTCGCGACAGTCGTCGAACTCTGGGGAAACGCCCCGGACCGAGGATCCCAACGTGGCAACCTTCACGCGCACGGGTCCGAACGGCGTTGCAACGCTTTCGATCCTGCGCGGCAGGGTCACCCTTTGGGTCGGCCTCACCCTGATCCCCAGAGTGGTAGTCTCCTTGAAGATCGTCGCGACCGCACGGTCAGTGTCTCCTGGTTTTACGAGGACGGTTACGATGGTCGCTGGGCGTCCTTTTTTCATCTGCGCGGGAATCAACGTCACGTCGAGCGCCCCGCGCGACAGAAGGACATCGGTCAAGTGGCCGAACCATTCACCACTCATGTTGTCGATGTTCGTCTCAAGTTGGACGACATCATCGGACACATACTCGCCTTCGTCTGACACTGGTCGGTCAGGAGTGCCGGCCTGGTATGGATGTTGACGTTCGACGACCGTCGAGAGAGTCGGACCGCCTTGTGCCATCGCTGACGTCGCAATTGAATTGACGAGCTGTCCCCCGGAGTCAGTCAGCGCGGAGGTTGAAAGTCCATGAGGCTCGTGTGAATGGTCGTGACCGTGGTCGTGGTCGTGACCATGATCCCGATCATGCTCCGTGGGGTGTCCGTGAGAGTGATCTGGTCCAGGGGATCCTTCCTGGCCTCCCGACCCTTCAAGTTCGCTCATTTTGAGTGCCGCCCGGTTTCGCCGACCCGGGGAAAGGGGGCCGATAGACACCCGCAAGACATTGGGGATCCGAAAATCCTTTTGTCCGGCGCCGTAACCGATTTTCTCAACCTGCATCGCCGGGAACGGACCTGACCCGTTGCTGAGACACCCGAGCACAAGGGCACCGGTGGGGGTGAGGAACTCTGGGCCATATTCGGTCGCATAAATTGGAATGTTGCGACGCCTGAGGAGTTCTAGTGTGGCCGGACCAGGGACCGGCAGGATGCCGTCGCGCGTGTCGACCGTCCCTCCTCCCACGTTGATTGGCGACACAAAGACGTGCGTCACACCAAGTGCTTCAAGGCCCGCTACCGCCCCGACAATATCCAGAATTGAGTCAACCGCACCGACTTCATGGAAGTGGACGGACTCTGGCGCCTCATCGTGCTGGAGTGCCTCAACGTCTGCAAGTTCATCGAAGAGGCCAAGGACCCGAGACTTGACGGTCTCCGATAGCCGGCTCGCCGTGATGATCGGAGCAATATCCAGAACGGTGCGCTCGGGCTGGGCCCCAGTGACGCGGATGGTCACTTGTGTGGCACGGAGGGCGCCCTTCTTGGTTGGCTTCACCTCCAAGGTCCAACCGTCCAGGTCAACGGCATTAAGTACCTCCTCTAGGTCTGCGACTGGCCAACCAGCGTCAACGAGAGCGCCGAGGATCATGTCCCCACTTGCCCCAGAGAAGCACTCGAAGTACGCGGCCCGTCCTGGTGACGGCATTGCGTGGTTGCCAACAGAGTTCGCGTCGGAATTGGGGGCGACGTTCATGTGGTTTGCATCCTTCATGCCGGTAGGGTTGCCAGGTAGCGGGTCCGGACGTCCGAGATTGAGGGAAGCTTCATCGCGCAATCTGGCGGGCCATCGTGCCGGCCAGATAGCCGGCACCGAACCCATTGTCGATATTCACAACGGCAACCCCAGGCGAGCAGGAGTTGAGCATGCCGAGCAACGGGGCGAGGCCTCCGAAGGCGGCGCCGTATCCAATGCTTGTGGGGACGGCGATAACCGGACAGGAGACGAGGCCAGCGATGACGCTCGGCAATGCTCCCTCCATGCCTGCGACTGCAACGATCACGTCAGCAGCAGTGAAGCGGTCGCGGTTTTCAAGGAGGCGATGTATGCCGGCGACGCCCACATCCCACAGCCGATCAACTGTGACGCCGGCAAGTGATGCAGTGAGCGCTGCTTCCTCGGCGACGGGAATGTCGGAAGTGCCGCCGGTTGCAACGACGACGTGCCCCGGGACTTTCGGTAATGGATGGGGCACGGCGACAATGCAGCGGGAAACGTTGTCGTACCGGGCCTCGGGTAGGACCACACGTACCGCGTCTGCGTCTGCAACCGTGCAGCGGGTTGCAAGCATTGGCACGCCAGAGTCGTAGATACGTTTGGCAATCGCAGCAATCTGGTCGGAAGTCTTGCCTTCCCCAAAAATTACTTCCGGGAAGCCACGACGCAAGGTTCGGTGATTATCGACCCGGGCGAAACCCATGTCACCAGTGTCGAGGCTCCGCAGTCGACCTATGGCCTTTTCTACCGCGAGGCTTCCAGAAGCAACCGAATCCAACAGTTCGCGCAGAGACGCTTCGTCCATGCGCACCTGTTTACCGCTTCCGGCGTGCCTAGTGCCACCGGTTCGTCACGAGGGGGCCAAATTTTCCGGTGTGATCGCTCCGGCAAACGTACAGATTGATCACAGAGTGTCCCGACGGCTAATCGTCGAAGCGTATTCCGTGTCGGCGGCAGTTATATTTTTGAGGATTTGCATCGCGCCTGATCTCTTCAATCAAGAGAGACAAGTGCAGGTTCGGTGACCCCAGACCTTGCTCGGTACTTGATCGGTTCCGGTTGTTCGACTCCCCCATTGCTTGATGAATGAGTGGGTCCAGATGAAGGGCATGGCTTTGACGGACCTAGGTGAAATGAATCCGCGAGTTCCAGCGGCTGTGGGAACCGCCGAACCCTTGCCGACGATCATATGCCTATCTCATCTTCGATGGGACTTTGTTTGGCAGCGTCCCCAGCAACTACTTTCACGGTTCGCAAGAACGCGCCGGGTGATCTTCGTTGAAGAACCGATTTTCGAAACTTCTGCCGGTCTGGCACCGGAGGGTGCAGAGTTCAGGCTCAATCGGGAGCCAGTCGGTGTGCCACCTTCAACGGAGCGCGCTGGTGTCGTGACTGCGCAACCGATATGCCGTGATCCGGGCGTGGGTGGTGGTCCGGTATTGGACGAGATGTACGCCCTCCTGCTCAAGCAGCTGGTGGCTTCCGAGAATATTGGTCGGTACGTTCTCTGGTTCTACACGCCGATGCTGTTACCCGCGATTCGGGAGCTGAGTCCTGAGGCAATCGTCTACGACGCGATGGATGAGTTGTCCCTCTTTCGGTTTGCACCTCCGGAGCTTGTTTCCCGCGAACGTGAATTGCTATCCCGCGCTCAGGTGGTTTTTGCAGGTGGTCGCAGTCTTGGTGAGGCGAAGTCCCAACTTCACCCAAAGGTTTTCACTCTCCCTAGCGGGGTTGAGATTGACCACTTCCGTAAGGCTCTCGACCTGGACACGACGATACCGCCTGACCTTGACGAGATACCTGGTCCACGTGTCGGTTACTTCGGTGTCATTGATGAACGGCTGGATCTGGAACTTCTCGGGCAGGTAAGCAAGCTTCGTCCAGATGTGGCGTGGATCATGATCGGCCCAGTTCTAAAAATCGAGGAGACAGACCTGCCGAGGAACGCCAACATTCATTACCTCGGATCAAAGAAATACGCCGAACTTCCAAGCTACGTCAGGGGCCTCGACGTCTGCATGATGCCCTTCGCCTTGAACGACGCCACCCGGTTCATCAGCCCGACCAAGACCCTTGAGTACATGGCGGCGCATCGAGTCATTGTGTCAACGCCGGTGACAGACGTCGTCAAGTCATACGGCGACGTGGTGAGTATCGGATCCACGGCCGCAGAGTTTGCCTTGCTCGTAGACCGGGCTTTAGCCGAGACTGAAACAGACCGTCAGGCTCGGATTGTGCGTGAACAATCGGTCCTTAAGCGGAACACTTGGGACGCAATTGCTCGCACCATGGACGGTGAGTTGAGAGCGGTTTGCCCAGAACCCGCAGGCATCCTTTGATCCGACTCTTTCGAGTAGATCAATTCTACTTAATTGCAAATTAATCAAGGAACATGTGACAAGTGAACGGTGTGTTGCGGACTGCCGAACCTGCCGTCTCGGTCGTATTTGGGAGTTCCTTGCAGTCCGCTTCAGCTGCCACGCCAGGAGACGCCATGCCCGGGTTTGTCCCACCGACTGTTCACCACCGGCAATCGTTCGACTTCATGATTGTTGGTGCAGGGTTTGCGGGTGCGGTGCTTGCAGAACGGCTCGCCTCACAGGCTGGCAAGCGGGTGCTTATCTGTGATCGACGCCCCCACATCGCCGGAAATGCCTATGATCACTTTGATGATTCAGGCGTTCTGGTTCATCGATACGGTCCACACATCTTTCATACCAACTCGCAAAGAGTTGTGGATTACCTCTCGCAGTTCACCGAATGGCGTCCATATGAGCATCGGGTACTTGCCGAAGTTGATGGGCAGCTTCTCCCGATGCCGATATCCCGGGCGACGGTGAACGAGCTTTACGGGCTTGATCTCAAGGACGATGCCGCTTGCGCAGCGTACTTTGCGTCGATCGCAGAGACAGTGGAGCAAGTCAGGACTTCTGAAGACATCGTGGTGAGCCGCGTTGGTCGCGACCTTTACAACAAGTTCATCAGGGGCTACACGCGCAAGCAGTGGGGGCTTGACCCGTCGCAACTTGATGCGAGCGTCTGCGCCCGGATTGCTCCTCGTGTGAATGATGACCGCCGCTACTTCACCGATAGCTTTCAGGCAATGCCCAAGTACGGGTTTACCCGGTTGTTCGAACGGATGCTTGCGCACCCGAACATCAAGATCCTGTTGAATACGGATTACCGTGAAGTGATGGGGCTTATCCCGTTTGATCGAATGGTCTACACCGGTCCCATCGATGAGTTTTTTGATCTACGGTATGGCAAGTTGCCCTACCGATCGCTGGAGTTCCGATTCGAGACCCATGCGCGCGAGTGGTCTCAACCTGTCGCTGTTGTGAACTATCCGAACAACCATCCGTACACGCGAAGCACGGAATTCAAGCACCTCACCGGTCAGGAACACCCGAAGACCTCGGTGGTTTATGAGTATCCTCAAGATGATGGAGACCCGTACTATCCGGTACCGAGGCCTGAAAATGCTGATCTTTACAGACGATACCGGGAGTTAGCAGAGACGACGCCCGATGTCTTCTTTGCGGGACGCCTAGCCACCTACAAGTATTACGATATGCATCAAGTGGTGGCGCAGGCACTGTCCGTGTTTGAGAACATCGTCGCCACGCCAATCGGGGTACCTGCCCCAGAACTTGTTTCAGTGACCCGTTAGAGGCCGTGCCTTCGCCCATAGGGAACCGGGTGGAAGTCCTTGGTGCCTATCTGGTTGGCAGGTCGTGAAGGCCGTCTACACCGGTCTGGATCACAATCCGCGCCCGGCCGCGTATCCGGCGCCAATTTCCACCAACGTACGTGCGGGCTCCGGAGAGTGTTTCTGTTGCAGTGCGCTTTGCGTCACGTCCTCGAGTGGCAACATGATGCCCCACAGAAGCGACTTCGGAGGCAAACCCAATCGTCCTTGCAATTGGTTTCACCACGAACCGGCCTAGATAGTCGCCAGTGGCGTGTTCGGTACGGTCTGCCTTGGTTGCAATCCAACGCATTCCTCGGACACCGCTGCCGGTCAGCCAGCCGGTTCCTGCGGCAAGGGAAAACCAAATAACGAACCCGATCAGGGCGCTGATCCACGTCATCAGGGCAATGATGAAGATGCTGATGTCTCGGGCCGCCCCGACGTACTCCCGTCCGCCGAATTCCGATGCAACGATGCCAATAGCGCACGAGCCGAGGAGCGTTCCTACGACGCCCCCGACTACCCAGAAAATGAGTTGCTTCACCGAGGCACCTGACGTCCGCTGACATTGCCGACGCTCATCGGCACCGCCATCGGGGATGACGCGGGGCGCTCGTCTAGTGCCGCCGTGAGCCGGCGCATTTCGTCGTATCGCCCGAGTATGTCGGCCTCGGCACGCTTGCCGGCGGTTCGTGCTTCAGAACGTGCCCTGGCCATGTCCTCGGAGATTTTCGAAACCGTGGTCCTGCCAGAGGAAGGCGCGAACAACCATGAAATCGCTAGGCCAATCAAACCTCCGGCAATGAACCCAACCACAAGCCAAGGATCGCGAATCTTCATCGGATACCGCCCCGGGCGATCGTGAGAAGGCTTGAAACCATTGACTGGGCGGCTGCCGCAAGCCCCGCTAGACGGGCCACCGGACGGATCACGGCGTCGCCGACTATGGTGCTCGTCCCTCGGACAGTCTCGCTCGTCCGGCGCACGGACGCAAGGATCGGAGCCATTTCGTCTTTCAACGATTTGACTAGGATCCAAAGCCTCCAGGCAAAAATGATCAGTGCGATGTTCGCCGCGAGCGACGTCAACGCAACCATGATGATGACGACGTCACGCGTCGCGCCAAGCCACTCCACTGACACCCCTCGTCTCCTTATCTTCCCACACCGCGCCAGCCGGTCTCCACCCAAGGGGGGCCGTCCGCGACCACCCGGAGACTGCCGTTCGTTCTTCGTTGTGAGGCACGGACTGAGATGATCTTGGATGATTTGGCGTGAACGCTCTATCGAGACTTGAATCGCTGCTCGAGTCGGTTGTTGAAGGCCCGTTTCGCCGGCTTTTCGGCGGCCGCCTCGACCCAGTGCACCTCGCGCGTCGTCTTGCCCAATCCATGGACGATCACCAGCTGATCACGTGGAACCTTCCAGTCGTGCCGAACCGCTACTCGATCTTTCTAAGCGTTGGCGACTTTGATGCAGTCTCCAAGTTCAAGGCAAGCCTGGAAAGCGAACTTGCGCGATACGTGCGCGGGCGTGCCGAGGAGAAGGGCTTCCATTTGTATGGGATCCCGTCTGTCTCGATCGATGTGGACGACCATCAGTCATCCGGTTCATGCCGTGTCGAGGTTGCCACGGTTGATCCGGAGGCGGGCGCCCAGTCCTCTGGGGTCCCGCCGATTTCGTCCGCGGACCACTCGCCAAGAAACGGTGAAGTCTTCGGTGAAGTTGCAGATGGAGGAACGCGAGTAATTCCGATAGTCAATCGTCGACACGCGCCTGGGCGAGCATCCGGAATTGACATTGTTTGGGTGGCGCCAGACGGATCTTCGGGGTCGTTCTGGGCGAGGTCCGGACGGTCGGTTGCAATCGGTCGCGAGGTAGCCGGCAACGATCTGGTGATTCCGCATCAAAGTATCTCGAGGCACCACGCGACGCTCCACGTGGTCGAAAGCATCGACGGGCACGGATTTGACGCTGAAATCGAGGACCTCGGAAGTACAAATGGGCTCGAGGTCAATGGAAACCGCGTCTCTGCCGCGATGATCGTGGCCGGTTCGAGGATCCGTTTGGGCGATGTCGAAGTGACGTTGGCGTCGACCGCGACGTCATGATGAATGTCAGGCCTCAACATAGTGGCATGACGTTGGCCTGGAGGATCCGGTGATACCTGGGCTCACCGTGAGCGAAGCCACAGCCTTCATTCTTCGTATTGTCTTCACCCTCTCGCTCTACGCCTTTGTTGCAGTCACTTTTCTTGTTTTGAGACGGCAACTCCGGCGTGCCTCTTCGGCCCACGCCACTGATGGCGGCGATATTCAGCCGCCGACAAGCCGGCTTGTTCTGGACGCCTGTGGACCCGCGGATGGCCCTATTGGACGTGTGGTCGACCTGGAACGAGAGATCGTGATCGGAAGACGCCCGCCGTGCGACATCCTGGTCCTTGACGACGCAGTCTCGTCTCAACATGCACAGTTTTTGCCCGACGCTGGCAGCGGGTGGCTGGTGTTAGACCTCGGCAGCACGAACGGCACGACGGTGAACGGTACTCGGATCGGCACCCCCGCACGCCTCGCTTCGGGCGACGTAGTCGGGATCGGAGCGATGACTTGGCGGTTTGTCGATCCATCATCATCAATTGCAGGCCGGACACGATGATCTCGGTTGGTGCACGGTCGCTGGTTGGCGAGCCGGGTTCGCAGAACCGCACCCGGGTGGCAACGGTCCGGCGACGGTGGCTCAGACCGAGATGGGCGGAATTCGGGCTGCTACTCCTCAGTTTTGCGCCGGTCTTATGTGGGGTCGCCGTGCTGGCATCGGTTTGGGAACGGAACCTGCTGGATCAGCGGTTCTGGCCCGCATACGGGTTCGTCGTTGCCTTTGTCGCGTGCCATCTTGTTCTCGTTGCCGCCGGTACCAGGAGCAGCCAGTTGCTGCTGCCTTTGGTCGCGTGCCTGGCGGGTATCGGAATGGTTCTTGTCACACGGCTCGTGCCTGCGCTCGCGCCAAGGCAGCTCTTGTGGATTGTTCTGGGGCTTTCAATTGCGATGGCTGTGGCGGTTGGGCCGTGGGAAACCTCTCTGCTGTCTCGGTTCAAGTATTCGGTCGCGGCGGTGGGAATTGTTCTCGTAGCCCTGACCTTGGTGGCTGGCACGGATCCCAACGGCAGCGGTGACCGGCTTTGGCTAGGTCTTGACGGGTACGTGTTCCAGCCCAGCGAACTTCTCAAAGTGCTGCTCGTGGTTTTTTTGGCTGGATACCTGGTTGATAAACGAAACGAGCTTACGCAGTCTCGGGCGAGAATCTGGGTTCTGCCATTGCCTCCGCTCGCCCATTTGTTGCCAGTGGGCGCAATGTGGGGGTTCTGCCTCCTCTTGCTCATCGTCCAACGGGACCTCGGGTCAGCACTGCTCTTCTATGGAGTGTTTCTCACCCTTCTCTACGTCGCGCTCGGGAGGGTCTGGTACGTCATTGTGTCCATGGGTCTCTTCCTGGGAGGTGCGACGCTTTGCTACTTCCTTTTCGCCCACGTCCGGCTACGGGTTGAGATCTGGCTCGACCCTTGGATTGACCCGCTTGGCAGGTCCTTTCAGATCGTTCAAGCCATGTATTCGCTGGGCAGTGGTGGCTTGTTTGGAAGGGGTTTCGGAAACGGATACCCGCTCTACGTGCCCGCGACGCATACGGATTACCCGTTCGTGGCGCTCGCCGAGGAGGGGGGGCTCCTTGCTGCGGTGGGATTGGTCCTGATCTACGCCGTTCTTGCAACCCATGGGCTGAGCATGGCGATGGAGGCGAGGCAGCCCTATCGGCAACTGCTGACCACAGGTCTGGTGGCAATCATTATTTTGCAGGTTGTCGTGATTGTTGGGGGGAACCTTCGGCTCATCCCGCTGACTGGGGTGACACTGCCGTTCGTCTCGTATGGGGGATCGTCGCTGCTTGGAAGCTTCCTCCTGATCGGGCTCCTGTTGCGAATGTCCCATGAGGAATACGAGGATCAGGCACGGCGAGACAGCTGGAGATTTCAGGCTGAACCCGGGGTCTCGATCAAGTCTGGTGGCCGATTGACAGGTCGCACGGGGCAGGATCGGAAATCGGGCCCGTGATCGCTTCGATTCGACACGTTGGGAATGTGTTCCTTGCCATGCTCGCGGTCCTGACAGTCCTCGTCGGATATTGGCAGGTGGTCGCCGGACCGGAATTGGCATCGGCACCCGGGAATCCGAGGGTTGCACAGGATGAACGTCGTGTCGTTCGCGGTCGCATCCTTGACCGCAAGGGTCGGGTAGTTGTCGAAAGTGCCTCCGATGGGAGCAGGACGTTGCACGACCCGTCCCTTGGACCCGTGGTGGGGTATCGGTCGCCTCGATATGGCGTTACCGGCGTTGAGCGCGCCGAAGATGCCTCTCTGGCCGGTCGAACGGGTGTGGCCTCGGTCGCAAACGCGTTCAGGGCCCTTGCGCAGGTGCCGAGGGTAGGTGCAGACGTGTACCTCACCATCGACCCTTCAGTTCAGGCCGCGGCAGCGACGGCTCTCGGATCCAGCCGGGGGGCGATCGTTGTCATGGACATTCGGTCGGGTGCGGTCCTCGCAATGGTGAGCCAACCCTCGCTCGACACTAGGAACGTCGACGAGCGATGGGCCTCATTGCTTGGCGATGAAGGGAAGCCACTGATCAACCGTGCAAGCCAGGGTCTCTACGTCCCCGGTAGCACCTTCAAGGTCGTAACCGCCGCGGCCGCTTTGGATGCAGCGATCATGACCCCTTCAACCACCGTCATCGATGCAACTGGCGAGACTACGATTGACGGATTTCGGATCACCGATGCGGAGAAGCCTCCCCGGGCGTCCTTCGATTTTGCCCACGCCTTCGCATGGTCGTCTAACGTGGTGTTCGCCGACGTTGCCCTGAAGTTGGGTGAAGTGCGCTTGCGAGAGTACTCAACCCGGTTTGGCGTTGGAACCGCACTGCCGTTTGACCTGGACACAAGTGCGACAAGCCTTTCCAGAACCGCACCAATGCC
>Ga0209598_10001648_pt1 | contig 18121 bp, 9 predicted proteins | sample M_140807_EF_Meta_FD_187317 | JGI IMG/M metagenome (GOLD analysis project Ga0209598, IMG submission 187317) | Freshwater microbial communities from Lake Montjoie, Canada to study carbon cycling - M_140807_EF_MetaG (SPAdes) (version 2) | ecosystem: Environmental > Aquatic > Freshwater > Lake...
TGTCAGGCAGGCGCGCTTGGTTTCCAAGCCGTAACCGATCTCAGAGAGAACTGCAGACGCGAGCCGCAGGAGCGAGCCTAGTTGAGGAAGCGGGTGGCGACACGAGTGCGGCGTTTGATCTCCTTGCTGAGCTGCTCGAGGCCGTTGGTCGTCCCCAGCCGCCGTAGGTGCGATGCGGGGATGCTGAGCACCACGAGTTCCTTGGGGACGGCTTGCTCAAACCAGGCGGCGAGTCGAGGAGCCTACCCTGGTGGCGGGCGCCGGCCGTGAAGTTCCCCGCCCACGTCGTCCGTGACTGGCTGAGCAACAGCGAGGCGGTGGCGATGAAGCACTACCTGCAGACGACCGACGATCACTTCAGCAGGGCTGCGGGAGGGTTCCCAAAGGCGAAGCAGTCGAGGGCTGCTGATGATGACGACCCCGCGAACCCCAAGGCCGACGCTCGATCCAAGGCGAAGCAAAAGGCGAAGCGGTCAGGAGCCGCGAAGGCTCGTACCGACTCGCTCCGGGAGAGGGCAAGCCCCACAATTGCCGAGAGAAACGACACGACGCGAAACCCTGCGACTACTCAAGCGGATGGGGTGGGATTTGAACCCACGAACGACTTTCGCCGTTGCCGGTTTTCAAGGTCGGCGAAGGGGGCTCAGGGACTCCCGAAGGGATCACCCTTGAAAGCAAGGACAAAACGCTCCTTAAGCCGTCCTCAACGGCAACCTGAGACCAAGGCACAACGGGCGAAATCGAGCCAAACCGAGACACAACGAGCCAAATCGAGACCACTCACCCGACAAGTCAGCGACAAGTCGCGGCTTGCATGTCTCGAAATGACTCGAAATGGCGAGGCACCGCCGGCTTCCCCCCGCCGGCCGTGAGTCACGCAGCGACGAACAGGCCGATCGCCGTCGTGACCGCCGCCAGAACGACTCCCCCGGCGAGTGCTTGCCAGAAGCCCAGCCCGAGTTGCGGGGCGAACGCCAGTGGCAGGAAAAGCGGTAGGCCGACGGTCACGAACAGGAGCGTCTCCCGGGCGAGACGCGAGACGGCCACGAGGTCGTGATCACGTGACCAGGACATCACCAGCGCCAGGATACTCACCAGCGGCAGCGCGAGAACGAAACCGCCCACGCGGGGAAACCGGCGTCCGAGCTCCGAAGCGGTGAGGATGACCGCCAGGGAAATGATCGCTCGCACGAGTAGGGAAGTCATGGCAAGAAGCTCCTGAGCAGAAAGGGACCACCACCCCCGCGGTCTAGCCACGGGGGCGATGGCACTCCCTGGTGACCGACATCACTTGGGGTCGTGGTCGCCATGCGGCTGTTCCTCGAACTCTCCCGCGAACGGGGTGCCGCCGATCTCGCCGCTGATCGTCCCGGCGAACTCACGAACGATGCCGAGGCTCTCGTGGGTCCCACCGTAGCGGGATGACTTGCCATCAGCCTCACCGGCGCTCGGCCGGGCCGTCAGTTCGACCTGGAACGCCGGTTCGCGGATGGTGAGCAGGAGTTTCCCGTCCGTTGCCTGCACCCCCGTCGGGGTCTTCTCGTCACTGCCGAGGACGTAGACCACGGCTTCCTTGGCGTCGTGATCGACCGTGAATTCGACATGGTACTTGCCACCCCCCCAGTCGGCGAGTGTTCCGCCGTTGGGGCCCTCGCCATGGGCATGACCGCCCGCAGCGTCATGGGAATGGCCGTGGTCCGAGGCCGTCGCCTGCTTCGGGGCGACCGGTGGCGGCGTCGGAGCCTTCGAGCATCCGGTGACGAGCGTCAATGTGGCGATGATCGCCGCAATCGTGACAGTTGTCCGTGTCGTCATGGTTTCATGTCCTTTGGTGTAGTCGTCTTCGGCACCGTCCCGCGACGGTGCCTCGTTTATCGTTCGTCACAGGCAGTGAGCAGTGCTTCGTCGTCGTCGCGCATCCGGGCCAGACGCGACGCATCCTGGCCGCTGAATCTCCAGAACAGGCCAGGATGGATGAGGAACTCGCAGAAGGTGGAGGTGACGAGGCCGCCGAGGATCACCGTCGCCACCGGATAGAGGATCTCGCGGCCTGGCTCCTGGCCCCCGACCACCAGCGGCACCAGGCCGATGCCAGCCGTGAGCGCCGTCATCAGCACGGGGGCGAGTCGCTCGAGGCTCCCCCGCAGCACCATCTCCCTGGAAAACTCTTCCCCTTCCTCCTGCATGAGATGGAAGTAGTGCGTGACGAGCAGGATGCCATTGCGAACGGCGATACCGCCGAGCGAAATGAAGCCCACGAGGCTCGCGACCGAGAGCGGCTGGCCGGTGATGACGAGTGCCAAGGCACCACCGATGAAGGCGGTGGGCAGGGCGTTGAGAAGCTGGAGGACGATCCTCACTGACGGATAGAGGATCATGAGGACGACGAACACCCCCGCCACCGACACCGCCGCCAGGACGCCGATCAGCGTCGTGGCGCGACGTTGGCTCTCGAACTGCCCGCCGTATTCGACGAAGTAGCCCTCCGGCAGGGCCACCCGCTCCTGCACGCGGGCCTGGATCTCGGCGACGGCACTCGACAGGTCGCGGCCCTGGGTGTTGCAGCGGACGACGATGCGACGACGGGCGTTCTCGCGATTGACGGCGTTCGGACTCCTTCCATCACCGATGTCGGCCAGCTCCCGCAGTTCGATCTGCCCGCGATCGTCGGGCAGATCGATGCGGAGGCGGCCGAGGTTGGCGTAGTCGGTTCGATAGCCCTCCTCGAGCCGCACCAGGAGATCGAACCGTCGCTGCCCTTCGAGCACCTGCGACACGACCTCTCCCTGGAGAGCCGTCTGCAGAACACGGGCCACGTGCTCGCGCGTCACCCCGTGGAACGCGAGATCATCGGGGCGGAGTCGGATGTGCAGCTCGTCCGCCTGCTGGATCGGCTCCACCACCGGCGGAGTCACGCCCGGGATCGACTGGATCGCCGACTTGATCCGGTCCGCCGCCTGGATGAGGACGTCGAGGTCGTCGCCGTGCACCTTGATCGCGATCTGGGCATAGACTCCCGACACCATGTGGCTGATGAGATGGGCGAGGGGCTGCTCGACCTCGATCGCCACCCCCGGGACCTCGCTGCTGAGATCCGCGAGCAATTCGTCGATGATCTCCTCGCGGTGGCGGCCGCTTTCGGGATTGATGCTGATGATGTATTCGCCGGCGTTCACCGGTGCCGCATGCTCGTCCATCTCGGCCCGTCCCGTGCGGCGGACGAAATGGAGGACCTCGCCATTCGGGCGCTTCTCGGTCTTCTGGAGTGCCCGCAACTTCGCGTCGATCAGTCCCGACGCCCGGTTCGAGGCATCGAGTGAGGACCCGGGGGGAAGGGTGACGTTGACCTGCACGCTTCCCTCGTCGAAAGGGGGAAGAAAATCGCGACCGAGCCGAGAAAGCTCCCAGGCTGCAAAGCCCACGCCGGCCCACGTCGCGAGGAGAAGGAGCCCGGGAAAGGCCATGCTGAATCGGATCAACGGCGACGCCGCTCGCTTGAGGATCCGCAGGAGCAGGCCGTCGCCATGGTGATGGGTCGCTGGCGATTGCGGCAGGAGGTAATAGGAGAGAACGGGAGTCACCGTCAGCGAGACCAGCAGCGAGGCGAGGATCGAGACGATGTACGCCACGCCGAGCGGCGCGAAGAGACGGCCTTCGACGCCTGAGAGTGCGAAGAGGGGCATGAACACGAGAATCACCACGGCGGTGCCGAAGACAATGGCGCTGCGGATCTCGCGGCTGGCCTCGTACACGACTCGGAGCGCCGGCAGCGGGCGGGGCTGGGCGTTGTTCTCCTTGAGCCGCCGGTAGATGTTCTCGACGTCCACGATGGCGTCGTCGACAAGTTCTCCCATGGCGACGGCGATTCCACCGAGCGTCATCACGTTGATGGAGTGCGCGGTGCCCGTGAGCATGCCGGCGATTCGGAAGACGAGTGTCGTGATCACGAGGGACAGCGGGATCGCCGTGAGCGTGATGAACGTCGTCCGCAGGTTCATGAGGAACAAGAAGAGGACGATGAGAACGAGCACGGCACCGATCACGAGCGCCTCGCCGACGTTGAAAATGCCGCGGTCGATGAACGACTTGAGGCGGAACAACTCGGAGTTCACGACGACATCCGCCGGCAACGCCGCCTCGACCTCACGAAATGCCTCGGCGATTCGATCGGTGAGGGCGCGCGTGTCTACATGCGGTTGTTTGGCGACCGTGAAAACGACGCCGGGAATCCCGTTTATGGCGCCGTCGCCCCGCTTGAACTGCGGTCCCTCGACCACCTCAGCCACCTGCCCGAGGAGGATCGTGCGCCTCGCGTGGACGGCCACCGGCACTTTTCGGAGGTCCTCGAGGACACGGCTGGAGTCCGGGCCGAGGCGACCGAGCACCCTGATCGGCCGCTCCTGCTCCCCCTGGACGGCGAATCCGCCGCTCGAGTTGATGTTGCTGTCGCGGAGGGCCTGCTCGACCATCCCGAGGGATACGCCGTATTCGAGCATCGCCGCGGGGTCGGCGAGGATCTGGTACTGCTTCCGGTCGCCGCCCTGCACAAACACCTCGGCAACGCCGGGGATCTTCAGGAGTCGGGGGCGCACCACCCAGTCGGCCGTCGTCCGTAGGCTCATCGACTGCTGGAGCTTCGTGGCGAAGACGACGTCATGGCCGCGGCCGCCTATCGTGAGCGTGGCACTCCGGGGGGGATCCTCGCGTGTTCTGCCATCAGTCACCGATCCGAACCACCGTACCCCCTCCACCGCCACCGGCTCCCAGGTCGTCGGCCGGTGGCGATCGACGACCTTCCACACTCGCACCGACGGAGTAGCTTCCCCGTCGACGATGAGCTCCGCGAGCCATGGCGTCCTCGGGATGACGGCCAGATCGCCACCTCCAGGCCCCTGCTGCCGGTAGATCCCAGCGATCACGATCTGTCCCATGATCGAGGCGGTGGGGGTCATCTGTGGGCGGATGCCCTGCGGAAGGATGCCGGCGACGGTCGACAGCCGTTCCTGGACGGTCTGACGGGCTGCGCGGACCTCGACATGCCAATTGAACTCGACGTAGATCACGTTTAACCCGGCCGTCGATTGGCTCCGCACGGCCTCGACGCCGTTGGCACCCAGTAGCGCGATCTCGATCGGCTGCGTGACGAGCGTCTCCACCTCTTCGGTGGCGAGCCCCTGGCATTCCGTGATGATCACCACCCGGGGACGGTCGAGATCGGGGAACACATCGATCGGCATCAGGGTCGCCAACCAGCTCCCGTACACGAGCAGCACGAGACTCGCCACGACGACGAGGAGTCGATACCGCAGTGCGAGTCGGATGACGGCGTTGAGCATGATGCTGCGAGCGTGCCAGGTAACGGACTTTGACCAAGTCGCGGGTAGCCCTGGAGGGCTCCCGCGTCACAACACTAGTGGGCACCGTGCACGGTGCCATCGGCGTGGACATGGACCCCGACGGGGGTGCCGCTGGCGGCCTGCGCCTTGAGTACTCGATTGAGCGAGGCCGCCGACCCCTGCGCCAGATACCATCCCGGCGCCACGCTGCCGTCGTTGGCGATCACGACGTCGAGACGGTCCTCGTGGAGGACGCGGACGGGGCGTCGGTCGAACAGGTCGCCGTTCTGCCGGAAGACGTAGGCCTCGGGCCCCTCGCGCACGACCGCCGCGGCAGGCAGCACGATCACATCCTTCAGCTCCTCGACGGGCACGTGGAGTCGTACCCGTTGGCCCGGGCGAAATCGCCACACGACGAACGTCTTTCCCTCCTTCTCGTAGGAGCGGGATTGGTTGGAAAGGGGGACGAAGAAGTCGAACGTCCGGCTCGCGGCGTCGATGGTGTTCGAAAGGTGACGAATCTCGAACGACTGGTCGAGTGGTGGCCACGCCGTCGAATCGTCCTCGGCAAAATCGACCCGGAGCGGCCATTGCTGCTGCGCCGCCCGTTCGAGTGCCGTGGCCTCGCGCTTGAAGGCGTGTCCGGCGATGAAGAGCGTGCCGTGGTTGGAGAGGACGCCGAGGAGTTGCCCGGCCTGCACCTGCGTGCCCAGGTCGACCTTCAGGTCCTGGACCTCGTAGACGAGTTCGCCGGGTGGGGAGGCCGCGACGACGGGTGCCGAGGAGACCGCAATCGGTGGCGGGGCCACGACATCGACCGACGCGACGAACCTTCCCCCTGCGACTTGATCCACCTGGGCGGGGCTCAGGCCGCGGGTGAGGAGATCCTGCCTGTAGCTTTCGCTCGCCGCTTGCAGGCGACGGAGTTGCTGCTCGACCTCGATGATTCGCACCTGGGGAATCGCCCCATCGCCGATCTGGGAGAGCCGCTGACGCTTCTCGGTCTCCAACTCGATGTCGCGTGTGACCTTGAAAAGCTCCGACTGGGTGTTCTGGATGTATTCACTGAGCAGCCTGAGGGTGAACAACGTGTCGCCGGGGTGGATGGTGTCGCCGGCGAACGCGTGGATCTGCGTGACCACACCGACCGCCGGTGACGTCACGCCCCTGTCGGACAGTCCCGGTCGATCCATGACCTCTCCCGGCACGATGATCGAGCGCCAGTAGTTGGAAAGCGTCGCCGGGCTGGACACCAGGCCGAGGTTCTGTCGGGCCTGGGGGCTCAACTCGAGCACTTTCGGCTGCCCGCCAAGTCGCTCGGCGTCGGCTCCAGCGACGGCTGGGGGGATGATCGACGGGGGCGGGAACAATGCGTTCCGATACCAGGCAGCGGCCGCGATCACGCCGCCGAGGACGGCGACAGTGAGCATCCCGCGGAGAATACGGACAATGGCCATGGGATACCGATGGGGGTGAAAGAAATCGATACGGAGCCACGACGGAGATTCAATAACGGCGACGTCCTGAGAGGGATGTCGCCTCGGTCACGGAGCGGAACAGATCCGCGCCGGCGCACGTCAAGAGGGCCCCGCGATCAGACGCGAAGCAAGTGCGGCAAGATGGTGAGAAACGGGCTGGCCGGGTCGCCTGGTGGTCGCACCCGGCGCGGCGATGGATGGAGATGCGGCGCGGCGCCGTCCGGCACGCCGCTGACAGGGTCGAGCCAGTCGATTGGCCCGCGGGCCGGAGCGGGGGCCCGTGTGACGGACAGGAAGATCACTCCCTCGTCCGTAACGTAGGTCGCATCGCGATCGTGGCTCGGCGATGGTTCCCGGTCGGGCCGGGCTCCGCCGATAGGGCCCGAGGACTCATGGTCATGGCGATGGTAGTGACTGGTGTGGTCGCCCCGGTGATGGTGCTGCCGATAGTCATGGGCCCCAGCCGTGAGGTGGAAATGCGATCGCGCAGTCGGGGCGTGGGGAGCGGATGGGTGCGCATGCCCAGCCGCGATTCCACGAAGGAACATCTGCACGATCACAAGCAACACGGCCAGCGGTCTCATTGGCATTCCTGGCACGAAGGGGCCAAGTAACTGTAGTCCAAGGGCCATGCTGCCGCCAAATCGAGGCTCTGTGGTCTCGGTCAGGATTGGTCACCGACACCCACCACCAGTGCGACTTTCCGGAAGTTCGAGCATCGCACGGCCCGGACGCTGGCTCCGGGATAGTCCTCGGGACGCTCTCTGTCGACCTCGACACCACCGAGAACTCCGCATCTGAAAAAGCCGGAGAAGTTCCCTTGGGCGCTCACTGCCGACAAGTCAGCTATTCCCGGACATGGTCAGACCCTTGGGAATAGGGCCGGTGTCCGAGGGGCGGAATAGACCCTCCGCTGCTGAAAAGAAGCTATTCCAAAAAACGGATGGGGTGGGATTTGAACCCACGAACGACTTTCGCCGTTGCCGGTTTTCAAGGTCGGCGAAGCCCCTCCGGGCACTCCCTAAGGGATCACCCTTGAAACCAAGGGCAAAACGCTCCTGAAGCCCTCTCCGTCGGGGCGACGGGCCACCCGGCCTGGAGGCGAAAGTGAGCCAAACCGAGACAAAACACGCCAAATCGAGACCACTCACCAGACAAGTCACAGACAAGTCGCGGTTGGCGTGTCTCGAAATGACTCGAAATGGCAAGGAACGACTGAGGTCCCCTACCCTGCCCCAGAGATCGGCAATCCTCGCTCTGGCCTGAGGTTGCTCGAGCGGAGCAACATGGCGTCGTGAATCGGGACAGTCGCCCGCCAGCCCCAGGGGAGCCCGACCTCAGCGCGAGCGGCACGGGGGGAACGCCGGCACGAGGAGCGTAGGCCGCCGCGCTCGGGCGCAGCACTCCGTGACCCCATGGGCCGATGCTATGATGACGCGTCGGCCGCCAGTGTCGCGTTGGGTGATCTGTGCAGCCGCCTAGACCACCGCCCACTTTCGTTCTGTCCATGGTATTGAACAGCGTTCGTCCCGCCCTACTCCTTGGGATCGTCGCTCTCGCGGGCTGTCACTTCGAGAGCGGTACGACAGAGCCACTTCCGGCCGAGCAGGCGCCCTACGAACTGTCGGGCGATGGGCTGCTCAAGATCCGGTCCGACCTTCTTCCCGAGCTGCGGTTCGCAAAAGCGGTGCGCACCGGCGTCGTCGCACAGATTCAGGGTGTGGGTGAGGTCGACTTCAGTCCGGGCTCGCTCACGGCCCTCCGTGTGCCTTTCGACGGAATTGTCGAGTCGGTCGAAGTGACCGCTGGACAGGTCGTGGAGACCGGACAACTCCTCGCCACGATCCGCAGCAGCGAACTGGCCAAGATGCGAGCAGACATTCGGCGGATCGATTCGGCACTCGTCGGCCAGTATGATGCCCTGAGCCGAGCCAAGGATCTCGTCCAACAGGAGGCGATCTCCAATCGGCGGATCATCGAGTTGCAGTCGGGGATTGGCAGCCTCGAGGCAGAACGCAACGGGATTCTGGTGTCGCTGCGGGCGGCCAAGACGACCCAGGAGGGGGAGGATCTCTTCGAGTTAAGGTCTTCTCGGGATGGTCAGGCGATCAAACGCAACGTCGATCCGGGCGAGCAGGTGCGCGATCCGGCAAACGAACCGGCATTCGTGATCGCGGATCCGAAGAAACTCATGGTCCGCGCGCAGTTCCCCGAGCGAGACGCACCATTGCTCGACGAGGGGCTCGTCTGCCAGGTCGAGATTCCGTCCCTGGGGGGCATCGCGTTTCCCGGAAGGGTTCAGTCGGTCGTCCGCTCCATTGATCCAGAGAACAGGACGATCGACGTCACCACCAGTTTCGACGAACTGAGTCACCGCATCCGCGCGCACATGCTTGCCCGCATCAACGTCATGGTGGTGGGTGAACCAGAGTTGATGGTGCCACGGGACGCGGTTCTCCTGCGGCGCGACTCAAAGATCGTGCTTGTGCGCCGGTCCGACGACCTCCTCGAGCGTCGGCCGGTCATCGTGGGAGCTGTGATCGACTCCAACCTCGTGATTCTCTCGGGTCTGACCGAGGGAGAGGAAGTGGTGACCGAGGGGGCCGTGCTCCTCGACGGGGAACTTGATCGGCTGCTGTAGGTCCGCCCATGCTCCAAGCCATCGTCGCCTTCGCCGTACGGCGCTGGAGAATCGTGCTCGCGCTCACGGCGCTCTTCTGCCTCTATGGCTGGAGCCGCTTCCGTTCGTTGCCGATCGAGGCGTTTCCGGACGTCACCGACCCGATGGTCGAGATTGTCGGTCTCTACCCGGGGCAGGCCGCGGAGGAGGTCGAGCGACGCGTCACAGTGGAACTCGAGCGGGTTCTCGCCGGAACGCCGAGACTGATCGACCTCCGCAGCGTGTCGGTCTTCGGGCTGTCGCTGGTGACCCTCACCTTCGAGGAGGGAACCAGTGACTTCGAACTGCGCACCAGTGCCGCGGAACGATTGCGTGATGCCGAGCTTCCGGATGGCGCCTCCGCGATCATGGGCCCGCAATCGACCCCGGTCGGGCAGATCTACCGCTACACGCTCCGCGGCAAGAAGGGCCTGAAGGAGCTGCGGGCGATCCAGGACTTCGTCGTCGAACGTCGACTGCGGGCTGTTGCCGGAGTCGCCGACGTCGTCACCTTCGGCGGCTACGAGCGGAACTACCAGGTCCTCATCGATCCCCTCCGCGTGACGGCAGCGGGAGTCTCCGCCGACATGGTTCACGACGCGATCACCTCCGCCAATCGAAATTCGGGCGGGGGGTACAGCGGGATCGGCTCGCAGGAGTTCGTCGTGCGCGGGATGGGCGTGCTCCGTGACCCCAAGCAGCTCGGGGACGTGGTCGTCGCGATGCGCGGCTCTGTGCCAATATACATCCACGACATCGGTGAGGTGGTGGAGGGATCGACACCGCGACGTGGTGCCGTGGGAAGGGGAACGAACGACGATGTCGTCGAGGGCATCGTGCTCCTGAGGCGTGGGGCGAATCCAAGCGTCGTACTCGACCGGATTCACCAGCGTGTCGCCGACCTCAACGACAAGATCCTGCCCAAGGGCGTCCGGATCGTCCCGTTCTACGATCGCACCGACCTGGTCAACGCGACCTTGGCCACCGTCAGAAAGAACATGATCGAGGGGGTATTGCTCGTGCTCCTCGTGGTCTTGCTCTTCCTCGGCTCGCTCCGGGCGGCGCTGGTGGTGGCGGTGGTGATCCCCGTGTCGCTGCTCTCGGCATTTGTCGGATTGTCGTGGATGGGCCTCCCCGCAAACCTCATCTCGCTCGGCGCGATCGACTTCGGGATCCTTGTCGACGGTGCGATCATCGTCCTCGAAATGACCCTCCATCGCTTCCACGAGGAAGGACATGGGAATCGCTTGCCCGACGAGACCCGTGCTCGGATCATTCGCGACTCGGCCGTCTCGGTCGCCAAGCCGGTCGCGTTCTCGATGCTCATTATCATCGTGGCGCTCGTGCCGATCTTCTTCCTGGAACGGGTCGAGGGGCGGATCTTCGCTCCGATGGCGTTCACCTATGCCTTCGCGCTGGTGGGGGCGCTCGTCTCGGCGATGGTGGTGGTTCCGGCGATGGAGCGACTCGTGTTCCGGGGAAGGTTCCGGACGGCGGAGCCGCTCTGGCTCCGCGGATTCAGCTGGCTCTATCTCCGTGTGCTCTCCCTCGCCGACCGGCTCCGCTGGCTGGTGCTCCCCGCGACGCTGGCAATAAGTGCCGCGGTGGGGTGGTTCGCGGCGGGGATCGGAACCGAGTTTCTGCCGGAGCTCAATGAAGGGGGCTTCTACATCACGAGCACGTTCCCTTCCACGATTTCGCTCGAGGAGACCAGGACCCAGGTCAGCAAAATGCGGCGATTGATGCTCGATACCCCCGAGGTGTTCGATGTCCTCAGCCATGTCGGGCGACCGGAGGACGCGACCCAGGCAGAGGGGCCCAACAACGCCGAATTCTTTGTGATGCTGCGTCCCGAGGGGACGTGGAGACCGGGCGTGTCGCGACGGGGGCTTGAGGCGGAGATGCGACGGCGCCTCGGGGTGATTGCAGGAGCCCAGCACAACTTCTCGCAGCCGATCACGGACAGGGTCTTCGAGACGATCTCGGGGATCATCGGGCAGGTCGTCGTCAAGGTGAAGGGAGAGGATCTCCCCAAGATGACACAGATCGCCGAACAGGTGCGAGAAAAGCTGGCCGGCGTGCCCGGTGTCGTCGATCTGGCGATCTACCAGTCGGGCGCCGTGCCGACGCAGCGCATCGAACTCAATCGCGATTCGATGGCCCGACGAGGTCTGGCGGTCGACGACGTGCAGGCGTCGATTCGCATCGCCCTCGGTGGCGAGGAGGCGACGCAGATCTGGGACGGGGAACGTCGCTACCCCGTGACGATCCGCGTGCCGGCTGAGTTGCGGTCGAACATGGATTTGCTCGGAAGGATGTTCGTGGGGGATCCCGACGACCGGATCTCGCTCGCCGAGGTCGCGACTATGGATCAGGTGCAGGGCCGCGCCGCGATTTGGCGGGAGGATCTGACGCGGTTTGTCGCCATCAAGTTCAACGTGCGCGGTCGCGACCTGGGGAGCACCGTCGACGACGCCCAGGCTGCGCTCAGCGACCTTGAGCTCCCCGAGGGGCTGTACGTGACCTGGGGAGGCGAGTTCCAGAATCAACGGCGTGCCATGGCGCGACTTGCCATCACCGTGCCGATCGCGCTCTTGGTGATCGTGTGCGTCCTGTTTGGCAACTTCGGGCTCTGGGCCCCGACGCTCACGATCCTCGCGGTGTTGCCGATCGCGGTCGTAGCGGCGGTCGCGGGCCTCCGGGGACTGGGGGAGAATTTTTCAGTCTCGAGCGCCGTGGGATGCATCGCCCTTCTCGGGCAGATCGTCCTTTCCGGCGTGATCACCTGCACCGCGTATCTCAAGGCGCGGGAGACGAAGACCGACCGTCGTGAGGCGTTGCTCACGGGGGCGAGGGAATCATTTCGGCCTGTCGTGCTCACCACCACGCTCGCGGGGCTCGGCCTCGTGCCGGCGGCGCTCTCGCACGCCATGGGCAGCGAGACTCAGCGGCCCTTCGCGATCGCGATCGTCAGCGGCCTGGTGGCGTCACTCCCGGTGATCACGATCGTCATGCCGATCTTCTTCTCGCTCATCGCTCGGCCTCTTCAGCCGAAAGCGGACGTGTGAGCGAGGCGGGCCCGGCATACCGGGCGATGCCGCCCGTAATGGCGTATTGCGTAGGCGTTAGAGGTACTGGTCAGGCGGCTCGCGGTGGCGACAGCCTGCCTGTCTTCACACCGACGAATCGATTCCCCGTTCGGGGCTCATTGAGAACGACCGGAACCGGCTCTTCTCCCCGGAAAACGAGCCATTCCGAAAAGCGGATGGGGTGGGATTCGAACCCACGAACGACTTTCGCCGTTGCCGGTTTTCAAGACCGGTGCATTCAACCGCTCTGCCACCCATCCCAACGTCAGCCGTGAGCCCGCGGCCCCGAACCAGCTTCGTCCGAGCCCGCCGACACGCCTGCCGGAAACGCAGTCTAGCAAGCCTCCCACCGCCGTCAGCAGGCCGACTCGATCCCCCGCCCGAATACCCCCGGCCTCGGTGCCCCAGGGATCGCCTTTGACGAAGAGGCCGATTTTGCCTAAAACTGTCGTTTTGACCCCTGAATCGCGCGTGGATTTCCAGGCCCGCGGCACGCCGTGCCCCCGCCGACCCCCTTCGCGACCGAACACCCACACCCCACGAACACCAGACAGGACCATCGATCCATGGGCGGCATCAGCAACCGGATGAAGGAAATCAAGCGTCGCCGGCACCGGAAGCAGAAGGTCGCCAAGTTCGCCCTGAAGCTCAAGAAGGCCACCCAGTCGGAACGGCTCGTCATCGCCACCAAGCTCCGCAGAATGACCGCCGGCGCGGAAGTTCTGATTGCCCGGATGGGCCTCGATGATCGCAAGCGCCCCTGATCGACGGTCGCTGACAGTCGCTAGCCTGCCCTAACCAGGCCGAGCCCGACAACTGAAAATACCTGGGGCCGCGCGAGCCAGATGGCTTGCGCGGCCCCGGTGCTTTCAAGTCCCAAGCCCTCGCGGGCCCGAGGTCCCTGTCAGCCCGGCGTGAACACGAACTCGTCCTGCCCGAAGTCGATCCGCACCCGGCTCCCCTCCGCAAATCGCCCCGAGAGCAATTCGCGGGCGAGCGGATTCTGGAGCTGCTGCTGGATCACCCGCTTCAGCGGCCGGGCACCATAGGCGACGTCGTACCCGAGCCGGGCAATCTCCGCCACCGCCTTCTCCGAGCACTCGAGCGTTACCCCGGCCCGGGTCGCCTGCTCGATGAGCTTGTTCACCTGGATCTTCACGATCTTCTCGATGTGCCGCTCGTCGAGAGGATGGAAGACGATCGTCTCGTCGATCCGATTGAGGAACTCGGGGAGGAAGCGGGTCTGAAGCGACTCCTTGACCGCATTGCGGATCTCCTCCTGCGAGCCCCCCTCTTTCGTGATCTCCTGGATCAACTGGCTGCCGATGTTGCTCGTCATCACCACGATCGTGTTCGTGAAGTCGACCGTGTGACCGAGGCTGTCGGAAAGGCGCCCGTCGTCGAGCACCTGGAGGAGGACGTTGAAGACGTCGCGATGCGCCTTCTCGATCTCGTCGAGAAGGACCACCGAATAGGGACGCCGGCGGACCGCCTCCGTCAGCCGCCCCCCCTCCTCGTAGCCGACATAGCCCGGCGGAGCACCGATGAGCCGGGCCACCGTGTGCTTCTCCATGAACTCGCTCATGTCGATCCGCACCATGGCGTTGGAATCGTCGAAGAGCACCTCGGCCAGCGCCTTGCAGAGCTCCGTCTTCCCCACGCCGGTCGGCCCGAGGAAGATGAACGACCCGATCGGACGATTCGGATCCTGGAGCCCCGAGCGGCTGCGGCGAACCGCATTGCTCACCGCCTCGACCGCCTCGTCTTGGCCGATCACGCGCTGGTGGAGACGGTCCTCGAGAACGAGGAGCTTGGCCCGCTCCGTCTCCTGGAGCCGCGTCACCGGAATCCCCGTCCAAGCACTGACGACCTCGGCGATCTCCTCCGGACCCACCTCGCGGCGCAACAGCCGCTTCGTCGGCGCAGCCCCCTTGGCAGCGGCCTTGGGGTTCTCCTGCTCCTCCTGCTCGGCGCGGGCAGCCAGCGACCGGCGCTGCTGGTCGAGCTCGTAGAGCCGCTGGAAGAGATCCTCCCCCACCGACTGCCCCGAAGCCTGCCGCTCCTTGATCGCGACATTCGCCTGCTCGAAGGCAAGCTGCGCCGCATCGAGTTGCTTCCGCAGCTCCTCGGCATTCCCCACGCCCGACTTCTCCGCCTCCCACTGCTCCCGGAGGCTGGCAAGCTTGCGCCGCAGCTCCGTCGATTCCTTCTCGATCTCGACCAGCCGCTCCTTGGCATGAACCTCCGTCTCCTCGGCGAGCTGCCGGGCGGCAAGCTCGAGCTGCACGAGCCGGCGCTGGACCTCGTCGATCTCGGAGGGGACGCTCTGCAACTCCATCGCCACCCGGCTGGTCGCCTCGTCCATGAGGTCGATCGCTTTGTCGGGAAGGAAGCGGTCGGCGATGTAGCGGTGCGACATTTCCGCCGCGGCGACGAGGGCCGAATCCTTGATCTTCACCCCCTTGTGATGGGCCTCGTAGCGGGGCTTGAGTCCGCGCAGAATCGCGATCGTGTCTTCGACGTTCGGCTCGCCGACCATCACCGGCTGGAAGCGGCGCTCGAGCGCGGCGTCTTTCTCGATGTGCTTGCGGTATTCGTCGAGCGTCGTGGCGCCGATGCAGCGCAGCTCCCCACGGGCCAGCGCCGGCTTGAGGAGGTTGGCTGCGTCGGAGCCCCCCTCCGCCGCCCCGGCGCCGATCATCGTGTGGAGCTCATCGATAAACAGGACCACCCCGCCGGCTGCCGCCTCCACCTCGCGGAGGATTGCCTTGAGACGGTCCTCGAACTCCCCACGATACTTCGTGCCGGCAATCAGGGCCCCCAGATCGAGGGCGATGACACGTTTGTTGCGGAGCGTCTCGGGGACGTCCGACTGCACGATCCGCAGCGCCAGCCCCTCGGCGATCGCCGTCTTGCCGACGCCCGGCTCACCGATGAGGACCGGGTTGTTTTTTGTCCGCCGCGACAGCACCTGGATAACGCGGCGGATCTCCGCATCGCGGCCGATGACCGGATCGAGCTTCCCTTGGCTGGCGCGCTTGACGAGATCGATGCCGTATTTCTCGAGCGCCTGGAACTTCTCCTCCGGATTCTGATCGGTCACCCGGGCACTGCCGCGGACGGCCTGGAGGCCGGCGAGGAGTTGCTGCTCGTCGACCGCCGCCAGCTTGAGGACGTTCTTCGCTTTCGAGGGCGTCTTCACGAGGCCGAGAAGGAGATGATCGGTGGAGACGAACTCGTCCTTCATCGCGTCGGCCTCGGCCGACGCCCCCTCGAAAATCTTCATCAGATCCTGATCGGCCTGCGGCTGGGCGCCCCCCGAGACCTTGGGGAAGTGCGATAGCTCCGCCTCGATGATCCGCTCGAGATGGCCGCGGTCGACTCCGATCTTCTCCAGGAGCGGACGGACGATCCCCTCCCGCTCCGCGACGAGTGCCGAGAGAAGATGGACCGGCGTCGCCTGCGGATTGCCGCGCGAGGCCGCCAGCTCGATCGCCCGCTGGACCGATTCCTGGGCCTTGATCGTGAACTTGTCGAATCGGAACGCCATGGCTGAACCTTTGAAACCTTTGAAAAAAAGGGGAGACGGTGGCAGCCACCGTCTCCCCTTGGAGTTGGTTCGTTCAGACCCAGCCGGCGGCGGCGGCTGTCACCGCGGCCGGTCGGAAGGAGAAGGCATCAGGCGTCCTTCTTGACCTCGAACTCGGCATCGATCGTGTCGTCGGCCGGCTTGGCCCCCGCGCCACCGGGCGCCGGACCGGCCCCGGTCCCCCCGCGGGCTGCCGTCGACTCATAGAGCACCTTCGTGAGGGCGTGGGCCGCCTGCTCGAGGGCGTCGTGGGCCGACTGGATCGCGTCTGAATCTTCTCCCTTGGCCACCTCGCGGGCCTTCGTGATCGCCGCCTCGAGCGGCGCCTTGTCGGAGGCGGAGAGCTTCTCGCCATTCTCCTTGACGAGCTTCTCGGTCTGGAAGCAAAGGGCCTCGGAGCGGTTGCGGACCTCCGCCAGCCGCTGCTTCCGTTTGTCGTCCTCGGCGTGGAGATCGGCATCCTTTCGCATCCGCTCGATTTCCGCCTCATTCAGACCGCTCGACTGCTCGATCTTGACCGTCTGCTCCTTGTTGGAGCCGAGATCCTTGGCGCTCACCGAGAGGATGCCGTTGGCGTCGATGTCGAACTTGACCTCGATCTGCGGCGTGCCGCGCGGAGCGGGGGGGATGCCGTCGAGGTTGAACTGCCCGAGGAGGCGGTTGTCGCGGGCCATCGGCCGCTCCCCCTGGTAGACGCTCACCGTCACCGCCTGCTGGTTGTCGGCCGCCGTGCTGAAGACCTGCTTCCGCTCGGTGGGGACCGTCGTGTTGCGCTCGACGAGTTTCGTGAACAGCCCACCCTCCGTCTCGATGCCCAAGCTCAGCGGGGTGACGTCGAGGAGGAGCACGTCTTGGACCTCGCCCCCCAGCACGCCCCCCTGGATCGCCGCCCCGAGGGCCACGACCTCGTCCGGATTGACCCCCTTGTGGGGCTCCTTCGAGAACAGCTTCTTGACGAGCTCCTGGACCTTCGGAATCCGCGTCGACCCGCCGACAAGGACGACCTCGTCAATGTCCTTCGGGTCGAGCTTGGCGTCTTTGAGCGCCTGCACGACCGGGCCGCGGCAGCGTTCGACGAGGGCGTCGCACATCTGCTCGAACTGCGCCCGGGTGATCGACAGTTGGAGATGCTTGGGGCCGGTGGCGTCGGCGGTGATGAAGGGGAGATTGATGTCGGTGCTCTGGGCCGAGCTCAATTCCTTCTTCGCCTTCTCGCAGGCTTCCTGGAGGCGCTGGAGGGCCATCGTGTCCTTCCGCAAATCGATCCCCTGCTCCTTCTTGAACTGGTCGGCGACGTGGTTGATGAGGGTCTGGTCGAAGTCGTCGCCCCCCAGGTGCGTGTCGCCGTTGGTGCTGATGACGCGGAACACGCCGTCAGCCACCTCGAGCACCGACACGTCGAACGTGCCGCCGCCAAGGTCGAAGACGACGATCTTCTCCTGGGTCTTCTTGTCGAGACCGTAGGCGAGCGCGGCCGCCGTCGGCTCATTGATGATCCGCATCACCTCGAGGCCGGCGATCTGACCGGCGTCTTTCGTGGCCTGACGCTGGGCATCGTTGAAGTAGGCCGGGACGGTGATCACCGCCTTGTTGACCTTGTGCCCCAGGTAGCTCTCGGCCGATTCCTTGAGCGATCGCAGAACCTTCGCCGAGATCTCCGGCGGGGTGCTCGTCTGGTCGCCCGCCTTCACCTTGACGTAGTCCTCGGGGCCGCCGACGACCTCGTAGGGAACCATCTTCTCCTCGCCGGCCACCTCGTTGTGGCGCCGCCCCATGAAGCGCTTGATCGAGTAGATCGTCCGCTTCGGGTTGGTGACCGCCTGGCGGCGGGCGGTGTCGCCGACGAGGGTCTCCCCCTTGTCATTGAAGGCCACCACGCTCGGCGTGAGCCGGTTGCCCTCCTTGTTGGCGATGACCTTCGGCTCCTTCCCCTCCATCACGGCAACGACGGAGTTCGTGGTGCCAAGGTC
>Ga0209598_10001650_pt1 | contig 18093 bp, 15 predicted proteins | sample M_140807_EF_Meta_FD_187317 | JGI IMG/M metagenome (GOLD analysis project Ga0209598, IMG submission 187317) | Freshwater microbial communities from Lake Montjoie, Canada to study carbon cycling - M_140807_EF_MetaG (SPAdes) (version 2) | ecosystem: Environmental > Aquatic > Freshwater > Lake...
CCGCCTGCGTGAACCACAGGCAGGTCAAGGTGAGGGTGGTCAGGAGCCTTTGCATAGCGCGAGTCTGGGCGCCTCGAGAGGCGGCGACAAGGCGGGCGCGCGGCGGCGGGTTACTTGGAACCCACGCCTCATAATACGGAAAAAGCGTTCGATTACTTATACAGGTACACACTAACCACTAGGAGCGCGGCTCATGTCCATCCAGCCCCTCTCACACAGCCCCGTCGCCTCGCCCACGTCCTCGTTCGCCCAGAGCCGGGGCGCGTTCAACGCCGAGCGGCAGACGGCGGTGACCGCCCGACCCGCCTTCGACACCGTGACCATCTCCCCCGCCGCGATCAGCCACATGTCGAGCTTGCAGACGCTCCAGCGCTCATCTCGCGTGGGCCAAGACAGCCAGGTCGCCGCCATGGGCAACATCGACGTCCGCGCGTGAGCTCAGCCCTCTTCGTCTAGGAGTTGCGCGCGTAGGCCTCGGCCCTCGCCGGTCTGGTCCGTTCGACCGAACCAGCCCCGGTAGCGGAAGTAGGCGACCATCGACACGGCCGCAGAGACCATGAACCCGAGCGAGGCGGGGTAGCCGAACTCCCACTTCAGCTCGGGCATGTACTCGAAGTTCATGCCGTAGACGCCCGCGACGAAGGTCAGCGGGATGAAGATGGCCGAGACGACCGTGAGGAACTTCATCACCTCGTTCATGCGGTTGCTGACGCTCGAATGGTAGAGCTCCATCAGCGACGCGTCGATCTCGCGATACGTCTCGGCCTCTTCGACGATCCGCACGGCGTGGTCGTGGCAGTCACGCAAGAAGATGCGCGTCTCCGGGCGGACCAAGCCGTTTCCCTCGCGCATGAGCGTCGTGAAGACGTCGCGCAGCGGCATCACCGCCCGCAGCATGGTCAGCAGCTCCCACTTCACGCGGCGAATGCGGAGCATCTGGCTGACGTGCGGCCGCGCGAGGACCTCTTCTTCGAGGATGTGCAGCGCGGCGCCGTAGCGGTCGAGGACCGGGAACCACGCGTCCACCACGGCGTCGAGGAGCGCATAGGCGAAGTAGCACGCGCCGCCGCGCCGGATGCGGCCAGAGTTGCGGCGCAGCCGATCACGCACGGACTCAAAGCAGTCGCCGGGGTGCCCCTCTTGAAACGTGAGCACGAAGTCATCGCCCAAGAACAGGCTGAACTGCTCGGTCCCCAGCGTCTCGTCGCCGGGCAGCGCCATGTGCGCCACGACGTAGATGTGCCCATCGTACTCATCGACCTTGGGCCGCTGCCCTGAGTTGACGACGTCCTCGAGGGCGAGCGCGTGCAGCCCGAACGCATCAGCCAGCCCCCGCAGGACCGCCTCGTCGCCAATCCCGTCGATGTTGAGCCAAAGCGTCCTGTCTGGCCCGCGAAGTCGACGCGCGTGGTCGACCGTCTCGACCTCGATCTCCTCGAGCGCGTCCGCGCCGAAGACCATCGCCCGCATCTTTGGCCGAGACGCGTTCGTGGGGATGTTCAGGGTGCCCGGCGCCGCCCCAACTGTCCGGGCCCGATGCCGGGCGCCCCGCTTGCGCGCCATCGTCAGCCCCCCATGCCGCGGCGCCACGCGGCCAGGCTCTGGACGTTCAGGTACGGGTTCGTCTTGCGGACGACTTGCAGCGCGGCGGACGCGCCACCGTAGGCGTGGCCGGGGAAGAGCGTCAGGTCGTCCGGGAGCGAGGCGAGCCGCTGGGTGAGCGTTCGGTACATCTCGTCTGGATCGCCCCCCGGCAGGTCCACGCGCCCGCACCCCTGCAAGAAAAGCGTGTCGCCGGAGAACAGCGCGTCGCGGATGCGGAAGCACATGGAGCCTGGCGTATGCCCCGGTGTGTGGAGCAGCTCGACCTCGACCTGACCCACCCGAACGCGGTCCCCCGAGTCGTGCAGCGTGAGGTCCGTGGCCGACAGCCCCGTGACCTTGCGGACGCCCTCTGCCTCGGCGCGGTGCACGTGAATGGGGCACGGGTTGACCTCGAGGAGCGTCGGCAGGCCCTCGACCGTGAACCCGAACATCGACCCGCCGATGTGGTCGGGGTGGTAGTGGGTGCAGAGCGCGCCCACGACGCGCATGCCATCCCCCTCGGCCACGCGCACGATGTCGCGCACGTCCCAAGCCGGGTCGACGACCAAGCACTCGCCCGTCGAGCGGTCGCCGAGCAGGTAGACGAAGTTTTCCATGCTCTGCGCCGCGGGGTTGCCCAGCGCGAAGTCTCGCCCGCCCTTGAGCTGGCGCACATACAGCTGCGAAGTCTCTGCCATGGGGGGACGATATGCCCCCGGCGAAGTCCTCGCAATTGCTGCTATGCTCTCGCGCGCGGCGGTGGAGCCGCCTCGAGAGACGCGGAGCAGTGTGCCATGCGATTCGGACTCGCTTTCACGGGGGCGCTCGCCCTGAGTTTGGTGGGGTGCTCAGACGACCCGCAGCCGCGCTCGTCGGACGCGGCGATCGACACCGACGCGACGGCCGGCGACGCGACGGCCGGCGACGCCGCGCCCGCGGACGCCGCGCCCGCAGACGCCCGCCCCGGCGATGGGAGCGTCGAGCCCGACGCGTTCGTGCCTCCGCCGGGTGGTGAGCCGTGCACCAGCGCGGACCAGTGCCCGTTTGGCGACTGCATCGACGGCGCCTGCAACAATGAGCGGCCAAACCGCTGCATCGAGAACGGCGACGCCGACTGCCCCGAGGGTGAGACCTGCGGCGGCTTCGACGAGAACTACTACTGCGTTCGCCCGTGCGAGGTCACAGGCGATTGCCCGGTGCGGACGCGCCCGTGCTCGACGAACTTCGACTGCGCCGCGGGGTCGAGCTGCCACGCCGGCCGCTGCACGAACAACTGCGAGACCGACCGGAACTGCGGTGAGGCGGGCTTCTGCTACGACGGCGCCTGTCGACCGTATCCGCAGGACCTGTGGACGGGCGCCGCCCCGCGCCCGCTCGGCCGCCCCGGTGAGCTCGTGGCCGGCGTCGCCACTGTGCCGCTCGACTACCCCGTCGGCGTCGAGCTCGGCGGGTACGGCGACCGCCCCGGCCCGCGCAACCCCTACGCCTTTGCGCTCGGCGGCTCGGACCGCTTCTTCGAGCAGCAGGACGTGCGGGTCATCGTGCTCAGCGACGAGGACGACGTGCTCATCTTCGTGCGGCTGCCGCTGTGCTGGTCGACCGACCTGATTCTCTCGAATGTCGCGCAGCGCGTGCAGACACTGACAGGCGTGAACTATCGAGACAAGATCGTGACCTCGGCGACGCACAGCCACAGCCAGCCTGCCCGCTTCTGGACGATCGTGCCCGAGACGGGCTTTGGCGTCTTCGGCCACGGCCAGTTCTCGAAGGAGATCCTCGAGCGCGTGAGCGCGTCGGTTGCCGGGGCGATCAAGGCCGCCCTCGACGACGTGCGCCCCGCCCGCTTTGGCTACACAATCGTCAACGACTTCGACCCCGCCGACCGCATTCACAGCGACCGCCGCGGCGCGAACGCGCCCTACAAAGACGACCGCATGACGCTCTGGCGTGTGGACGAGGCCGATGGGCGGCCCCGCGCGGCCGTTGTGAGCTTCGCGCTTCATGGCACTCACATGGAGGAGCCATGGGTGACCGGCGACGCCCCGGGCGGCGTCGAGGTCGTGGCCACGCAGGCGCTCTCCGCCGAGGCGGGCTACGAGGTGCCTGTGCTCTTCGCGAACGGCAACGCCGGGGACGTCAGCCCCCGCGGAGACGACGGCGTCGAGCAGCCCTGGGGCAAAATGCAGGCGGTCGGACATCGCGCCTGGGGCGTGATGCGGGACGCCCTGCTCGGCATCGAGACGCGCGCAGACGTCGACCTCGAGGTCATCACGCGGCGCATTCCGATCACCTACCGCGACATCGGCTACGACCGCGCCGCCCGCGAGTTCCGCGCCCGCCCCTCCAGCGCGCCGCAGATCTACGGTGGCTTCCAGTGCGTGCAGGGCGAGCGCGAGCCGGGCGAGCCGGACTACGAGGACGGGCAGTACAACTGCATCATCGACTTGGAGACCTTCCGCGGTGCGCCTGTGCCGGAGTTCATGAAGGCCACCCTCTCGGCGTTCCGCATCGGCAACCTCGTCGTGTCGACCCTGCCGGGCGAGCCGACGTCTCGGCTCGGTCGTGACCTGGCCGACGCCGTGCAGCGGGATGCAGCCGCCGCGGGCTACCCCGACTACACGGCGACGAACATCGGCTACAGCCAGGACCATCACCTGTACCTTGTGCAGCCCGAGGATTGGCGTCGGGGCGGCTACGAGGCCGCGCAGAACGTGTGGGGGCCCAAGTTTGGCAACTACATCAGCGCGCAGGCCCGCGCTCTGGCGGGCGAGCTGTTCACCCCCGAGCAGGAGCAGGTCGACACCGGCATCAAGCCGACGTGGTACGACTTCTTGCCCGACGACGCAGTCCCCCCGACGGCCACGATGGGCCTGCCGGGTGGTCTCCTCGAGGCGCCCGAGGGCCGCGTCGAGCGCGGCGCGCTGATGCGCTTCGTTTTCAACGGCGGGCACCCCGGCGTGGATATGCCTTACGCCGTGCTCGAGCGGCGCCGCGAGGACGGCGCGTGGGTCCCCGCCGTGCGCGCTGAGGGGGGGACGGTCTTCGACAACACGACCTTCGAGACGCTGACGATTTATGAGGGCGACTTCGACCGCGACCACACCTGGGCGATCGCGTGGGAGCTGCCCTTCAACGCGCCGCTCGGCACCTACCGCATGCACCTGACAGGTCGAACGTTCGACGGGAGCGATGTTCAGCCCTACGACGTCTACACACCGACGCCCTTCGAGCTCGTCCCCGCGACGCTCGCGCTGCGAGACGCGCGGGCGGACGGTGGGCGAGTGCAGGTGCGCGTGAACTACCCCGACGGACCGTCGAACGACGACGGCGTGTCGCCCTTCGAGGCGCTGACGCCGACGGGCCATCTGCTGCGCGCGGACCCTGAGCGCGCGTCGCCCGGCCGCTCACGGCAGTATGCCTTCATGCTCGGCCGCGAGCTGCCCACGGACACGCCGGCGCGCGTCGAGCTGAGCGGGCCGGGGAGCGCGCAGGCGAACCTGACGCCGACAGCGGACACTGTGGCGCGCACGCTCACGACCTCGCGCGGCGCGGACGGCGCCACGACCACGGAGACCATCGAAGGCTGGCCGAGCGCGACCCTCGCCATCGGCGCGCCGGTCGCGGGGCGCTACACGGTCACGGTCACGGACGCGTGGGGGAACCTCGGGTCCGCCGAGGTCGACGTGCCCTGACGCCGAGCGCCGCTGCGGCCCAAAGGTCCCCCTTGCGGCCAACCCGCCCGGTCGAAGAGACTGCGCGCGCTGCACTCCGCACGACCACCGAAAGGCCGCTACGATGAACGTCCGCTCGTCCCTCCTGTGCCTCTCCGCGCTCTTTGCGCTCTCCGCCTGCGATGTCGACACCGGGGGCGAGAGCGAGGAAGATTCGGGCGCGAACACGCCCCGCGAGCCGGGCAACAACGGCGACCCAGATGGGGGCTCGGTTCCGAGTCCGCCCCCGTCGAACCCGGGCGGCAACGGCGATGGCGACGCCGGCCCGGGCCCGGGCCCTGGCCCGAACCCGCCGCCCTCGGGGGGCAACACCCCGCCCGTGGGTGACAACCTGTCGTGCGCGGAGATCACGCAGTGCTTTCAGGACTGCCCGAGCCCAGACGACCAGGCGTGCGTCGGCGCGTGCGTCGAGGCCGGCTCTGCCGAGGGCCAGCAGGCGCTGTCGGCCATCTACACGTGCCTCGAAGCCAACAACAACGACGAGAGCCGCTGCCAGGCGGAGATCGAGGCGTGTGTCGGCGCCACCCCGCCCACGCCGACGGGCGACCTGAACTGTGCGGAGATCAACGCCTGCTTCGGTGACTGCGCGGAGAACGACCAGGCGTGCCTGCGCACGTGTGTGGAGAACGGTACGCCCGAGGCGCAGCAGACGCTGGAGGCGGTCTACGCCTGCCTAGACGCAAACAACAACGACCAGAGCCTGTGCCAGACGGAGATCGAGGCGTGCGTCGGCGCGCCGCCCCCCCCGGGCACCGACACCTGCAGCGTCGTGCTCGACTGCGTCGTCATGGCGATGACTCAGGCGGACGCGCAGGCGTGCTACGCCGGCGGCAGCGAGGCGGCGCGGTCGCTCTTCGAGTCGTTCGCCACGTGCTTCCAAGACAACATGTGCATGGCCGTCCCGTGCGACGCCTGCAACGCCGAGTTCGACGCCTGCCAGGCGGACAACTGAGCTAGACTGCTCGCCCATGACGACATGGGCGAGCACGACAGAGGCCGAGGCCGCGCTGGCGCTGGTTACAGACCTGCAGGCGCGCTTTCGGGGCCGGCTTGAGGCGCTCTCCGGGGCGCCGCTGGCGCGCTTCGACTGGGCGCGCGACGCCGGCCGCCATGGAGGCGGCTGGCGGTACACGGCCGCCGAGACGCCCGTGTTCAACCGGGCGGCGATCAATGTGTCTCAGGTACACTACGACGACGCACCTGAGCGCACGCTGGGCTCGGCCACGGCGCTCTCGACGATCATTCACCCGCGGCATCCGATGGCACCGTCTGTTCACATCCACGTGAGCTGGACGGCGCCGAAGCGAGGACCGGGCGCGTGGCGCGTGATGGCGGACCTCAACCCCGCGACGAACGTCGCGGACGACGCCGAGGACTTCCGGGCCGCGCTCGGCCACGCGGCGCCCCGAGAGCTCGAGGCCGCGCTGCGGCAGGGCGACCAGTACTTCGAGATCCCCGCGCTCGGTCGACGCCGAGGGGTCGTGCACTTCTATCTGGAGTCCCACCACACGACCGAGCCAGACGCAGACCGCGCGCTTGCGCGTCGCGTGGGTGAGGCGGCCATCGACGCCTACGCGTCGATTCTGGCTCGCGCCCTGGGCCGCGTGAGCACGCCCGAGGCGGCCGCCGCCCAGCTCGCCTACCACACGGTGTATCTCTTTCAGGTGCTGACCCTCGACCGGGGCACGACGTCTGGGCTCTTGGTGCACGACCAGAACGACCTGGGGATCATGGGGTCGCTGCCGGCTCGGGTCGACCGGGCGCTCCTCGCGTCTTGGGCCGCCAAGGTCCCGCCTGTTCAGCGCCTGCTCGTCGACGCGCTCGTGGCCGCGCTGCCGCATGACGGCCACGTCACGGACGCGACCCGCATCGCCCTCGCGCAGGCTGTGCGCGCACACTATCGCGCGCACCCCGAGGCCCTCGCGCTGCAAGCAGCCGGCGACATCGTGCCGCCGACGGTCGAGAATCACCGCGCGTAAAAATACGACCGAGTCGGTCACGACGACGACCCTCGTGCCTATCTTGTTCGGAACCCTGAACGGAGACACGACCATGTGGATGCAGACGACGCTCCTCTCACTCACGATCCTCGGCGCGGCGACTGGCACGGCCGCGGCCTGTGACTGCGCCGAGAAACCCGGCGCCGAGTGCAAGTGTGAGGCGCCCGAGAAGGCCGAGGGCTGCAAGTGCAAGGCGCACAAAAAAGGCGACGCCAAACACGGTCATGACGCCCAGCACGACGGCGACGCCAAGCAAGAGGGCACGTCCGAGCACTGCCACGGCGATGACGACCACGGCGGCGAGCACGAGAAGGCCCCCCAGCCAAAGTGACGCCGCTCGACGAGGCGCTGGCGCGAGTCGCCCAAGGCGACCGCGTCGCCTTCGATGCGGTCTTCGACGCCGCGTGGCCTCGGACCTTGGCGTGGTGCGCGCGCAGCCTCTCAGACCCGCGCGACGCCGAAGATGCCGCGCAGCGCGCGCTCGAGCGTGTGTTCGAGCAAGCGGTCGACTATGACCCCCGCCGCAGCGCGCTCAGCTGGATCCTGACGATCGCGGCGTTCGAGGTCCGCACCGTGCGTCAGCGTCGGCGCCGCGATCAGGCGCGTGTCGCCTCTCTCGATGCCCTCGATGCAGGCGCCCAACCCGCAGACCCCGTCACGGGCGCCGACGACGCGCTGATCGACGCCGAGTCGGCCGATGAGCTGGCACGGCTGCTCGACGAGCTCTCGCCGGATGACCGCGCGCTGGTCGAGGATGCCTTGGCGGGGCGCGCCTATGAAGACTCAAACGTGCCCGCAGCCACGCAGCGTAAGCGTCGGCAGCGGGCGATCGACCGACTCAAGTCGGCTTGGAGGGCGCTGCGTGGCGACTGATCTGCACATCGTCCGAGAGCGCGCGCGACGCGCGCTCGAGCGCGGCCGCGTTCGCCACGCCGCGCTCGCGGTGGGCCTGCTCTTGCCCGCCTTGGCGCTCGTCGTGGTCGTCGCCCCCCGCGCCGGTTGGGCCGCTGCGTGGTCGGCGGGCGCTGCGCTGGTCGCCTTCGTGGCCCTGTGGCGCGGACAAGCATGGGCGCGTGGCGTGCTCCCCGGCTTTGTCTGCGCCCTGCTCCCCCTCGCGAGCGCCCACGCGGCTGCGCGCATCGGCCACCTGTGCACCGGCGATGGCTGCGTGAGCCTCTGCGCGCCCCTGTGCACCACGGGCGGTGTCCTCGCAGGCCTCGCCCTCGCGCGATGGATGCGGCGTCAGCCCAGCGCCTGGAGCGCGTATGCCGTGAGCGCCGCGCTCGTTGTCGCCGTCGGCGCGACGGGCTGCACCTGCCTCGGACTGGGCGGCGTGCTGGGCGTCTTGGGCGGCGTGCTCTTCGGCGGCGTCGCCCTCGCGCTCGGGCGCAGCGCCCGCCCGGTCAGGGAAAATTAAGGCCGCCGCAGAGCGGGCCGCGCGCCTCGTTCCGCACGCCGCCCAACTCGCGGAGTACAGGGCCCGGCCAGTCGATCTCGACGACCTGCCACACATCATTCACGTTGGGTGTGGCTACGGGGCCGTACCGGCCAACAACCTGACCAAAGCTCAGGATCTCGACCGTCGTGTTGGGCGTGGTGCCTCCGTGCGCGTCCCAGTAGTGGATCAGCACGCGGTAGGTGCCCGCGGTCGGCTCCTGAATGTTCACGTTCTCGGGGCCAAAGCCGTCCACATCGTCGACATCGAGGAACGGGTCGTCTTCCCACCGCGCCTGGTCGCCCCAGTTCGGGTTGCCGTTCGAGAAGTAGCAGTCCCCGTCACACGTCCACATCTGGCCGCCCGGGGCGAGCACGTGGGTGTCGACGTCCGTCAGGTCGTTGTCCCAGCGCACGCGCACGTGCAGGCCAACGTCCTGCAGCGGCGGCGGGCTCGCGATCGCGGAGACATCGATGCGCTGCGTCGGGTTCGCGCTGTCCGTGCTCAACACATCCCAGTTGCCGCCCTCGAGCCCGGCGCGCCCCGGCGTGTACGTCAGGTCGAGCGTGAAGCGCTGGTTGGGCGCGAGCTGCAGCGGGAACCCCGGTCGGTTCGCCAGGTCGAAGTGCGGCGAGAGCTCGCCCAAGAAGCTCCGCCCGCGCCGGATGGCCGTGACCGAGACGGGGACTGTCCCGCAGCTCACGAGGTCGACCATGCGGTGCGCCGTCGTGCCGCGCGCGACCGCGCCAAAATCGGCGCGGGCCGGCTGAATCTGCAGGCAAGGCACCTGACCACCGACGGTCTTGAAGTCGCTCTGCAGGGTCACCTCGACCGTCGGCGCGACGGGGTTGTCCGTGGTGAGCGTGAGCACGCCGCGCTCGACCGTCTGGTCATCGGGCACGAGCTCGATGGGCAGCTCGAGCTGCTGGTTGGGCACAAGCCGAATCGGGAACGGCGGGGCGTCTGCCGCGAGCGCGAACTGGGGTGAGCCCGCGATCGCGCCCGCCGTAACGTTGAGCACCACGTCGCCGGTGTTGACGAGCGTCGTCGACCGGCGAACGGCCTCGCCGACGTTCGCGAACGTGAAGAGGAGCGCGGGCGGCTCGGCCGCGAGGGTCGCGCCGGTCGGGTCCGGCAGGCAAATCCGGGCGATGCAAATGCGCCCCGCGGGGCAGTCCTCGTTGAGCTGGCAGCGAGTGCCCTCGATGCAGCGGTCTTGGTAGCATACCCGACCGTCACCGCACGACGCGTCGTCGCACTCGAGCAGCGGTGGAAGCTCACCCCCCGCGGGGGCTTCGCCACCCGGCGACGGCGCGCCGCCGGGCGCGGGCGTGCCACCGGGCTCTGGCTGCGCGCCGCCCGTCGAGCCCGTGGGGTCGATGCCCGTGCCGGTGTCGAGGCGAATCCGGGGGCCCGCGTCCGCGGGGGCCCGGGGACCCACGCTGGGAGCGCCGCCGCCCGTCGAGTCATCACAGCCGGCGGTCCACACGACGCAGAGGAGCGCGATGAGCGCCGCGAGGTTCATTTGATTCTTCATGGGCCGCATGATGGGCCGACGCGGGCCCGCGGTGCAAGTCGGGCCCCCTCCCCCCTGCGGTCCGATTATGATACTCAAGTGAGCCATGACGGCGGACGGCAAGCACAGCGGCGCGCTTGAGCGCGAGACCTTCGACCTTGTCCGTGCGGCGACCGAGGGGGACGTGCCCCCGGGCTCGTTCCGCGAGCTCTTGGTGCAGTCGACCCTCGCTCACCTCGAACGCGGTCGATCCATCCTGCTGGTGGGCTCGCCCGGCGTCGGCAAGACCGCGCTCGTTTACGGCCTCGCCCACGCCGTCGCCGCGGCGGGGAGCTCGCCGACCGCGCGCGTTCAGGGCGTGCGGCAGCTCGCGCTGGGTCACCGCGGGGTCCCCGCCCGTGACACGCCGGCGACGGCCTCGCACGTCGACCACCTGCTGCAAGAAGCGGCCGCGCGCGGCGTCGTGCTGCACGCACCCGAACTCATCCCGGCGGCGCTTCGCGGCCGGGCCTGGGCTGCCGGGGCGCTCTCCGCGCTTCAGGCGAACACCTTGGTCGTCGCCGAAGCGACCGCGGAGCAGCTCCGCGCGCTCCAGGCCTCGCCGCATCACACCGCGCTGTGCGCCGCGCTGCACGTCGTCCACCTTGAGCCGCTCACGCCCGACCAGTGCACCGCCCTCGTGACCCAGCGCGCGCACCTGCTTGGCCTGAGCCTGACGCCCGAGGTGCACGCCTGCCTGCGCGCGCTCTCAGCCCGCTTCGCCCCAGCGCAGCCCGCGCCCGGCCCCGAGCTGCGCCTGCTCGGACAGGTCCACGATTACCGCGAGCAGAAACGCGGCGCGGGTGAGGACGCCCCGCTCGACGCCGCCTTCGTCGAGAAGGTCTTCGCGATCTACGCGGGCCTGCCGCTCTTCTTGGTCTCGACCCGCGCGACCCAGGACCTGGACGAGCTCCGCGACTACTTCATCGACCGCTTGGTCGGACAGCGTGAGGCCATCGACGCCGTCGTGGAGGCCATCGCGACATACAAGGCGGGGCTTCAGCCCGTCGACCGGCCCGTATGCGGGCTCATCTTCTCGGGTCCGAGCGGCGTCGGCCGTGGCACGCTGGCGAGGCTGCTCGCGGGGTGGCTCTTCGGGAGCCCACAGCGGGTCTTGCGCGTCGATGGTGCGTCTCTCACCACCCCCGCGGCCGTCAGCGCGCTCCTGGGGGACGTGGGCGTCGTCGGGAGCACAGCCCCGCTCCTCGACCCGGTTGAGGCGATGCCCGCGCGCGTGCTCCACTTCGACGCCGTCGAGGACGCCGACCCCAGCCTGCTCTCCCTGCTCCACGCGTTGCTGACTCAAGGTGAGCTCGTCTCCGCGTCCGGCCGCCGCGTGGACTTTCGGCAGACGATCGTCGTGCTCTCGACCCGCGTGGGCGCCCAGGCACCCGAGCGCGGCCACACCTTTGGTCTGCTGACGGACGTCGAGACGCGCGCAGCGCGCCTGCACGACGCCTTGAGCCGAACGCTCCGGCCGGATGTCGTCGACGCCGCCTCGCACTGGGTCTCGTTCCACGCCCTCACGCCCGACCAGCTCCGTCAGATCGCACGCGCCGAGGTGCGCACCGTGCTGAGCCGCGAGGGTCCGGGCCGCCACGGCGTCGCTGTCGACGTGGACGACGCGGCGATCGCGCTCATCGTGGCGCGCGGGTACGATCCGCTGACGGGCGCGCGCGGCATGCGCCGCGAGGTGCATCGGCAGCTCGTCACGCCGCTGGCGGGGTTGCTCGTCGAGCATGATCTGCGCGCCGGCAGCGTCGTGCGTCTGGCCGTGCGAGACGACACGCTCACGCTCTTGGTGGACACGCCGACGCACCGCGGGCCGGCGCGCGCGCCGCTGCCTGAAGCCGAGGGCGCGACGCTCCGTCGCGCAACCCGCGAGGACCTCGTACACAGACTCCGCGCGCTCGGCGACCGCATCGAAGCCCTCGCCCGCCTGCTCGACGAGGCCGCGCTCCGCTCAGAGCGGGATCGCTTGAGCCACCACAGGCCCGACCCTGCGCCGTGGCGGGACGCCTCAGCCACGCCACGCGAACATCGGGCGCTCGCGCGCTGCAACCGCGCGCTCGCCTTGCTCTTGCACTTGCGCGAGCGCCGGGATGAGCTGCTTGAGGCCCTGCCCAAGGCTGACACGCGGGAGCGCTTGCGGCTCCACGAGCAGCGCATCGAGACGCTCGACGCCGAGGTCAGCGTCGTCTGGCGCGAGCTGTGGGTGCTCGGCCGCGACGGCGAGTGGGACACGCTCCTCGAGCTCACCTGCGTCGACGGTGACGCCGAGCTGGCAAGGCGCGTGGTGCTCGACGTGTACCTGCGCTGGGCGAGCGCGCGGGATCTGCATGTCGAGTGGGTTTGCGAGCCGCGCAGCGAGGGCGAGCCGCTCGTCCTGAGCCTGAGCGGTCGCTACCCGCACGGCTACCTGCGCGGCGACGCGGGCCTGCACCGCGTGCGCGACGGCGAGCGCGAGGGCGCCGTGCTTGTGCGCGTCGTGCCCATTACGGACACCGAGGCGCACGCCGCCGAGTCGAGTCGGTTCCGGTTCTTGGACCGCCGCGCGCTCAAGGCCACGGGGCTCTTCGGCGGCGCGGTGCGCTCACGGCTCGGCGGCCCGCTCGGCTTCGTCCTGCAGAACGACCACACGCTCGCGGACAACGAAGCGCTCGCGCAGGCGCTGCTGCCCTCGTGGCTCGAGGCGCCTGAGCCGAGCGATGCCCACGTGCGTACCTGGGACCTGAACCCGGTGCGCGTGTCCGACGCGCTCGTCGATGAGGCCGAAGCCCGCCCCGACGCGGCCGAGGCGGACGGCTTTCACGAGCTCTTGTGCAGGCGCGCAGACCTGCTCGCGCAGCCGCGCGGCCCGCGGGGGCCCGAGGTCGCCTAAGGCCTCAGGCGTTCGACTTCTTGTCCTGCTTCACCTTCTTCTTCTCCTGCTTCTCCTTGATGCTCAGCTTCGGCTTATTGTTCTTGCCGGGGTTCTCTTGACCCTTCGCCATGACGTCCTCCTGTGTGGATGGCCTGTGCAAGGAACAAATAAGGCGCGCAGCGCATTCCATTGAAGCAAAAAACGACACGGGAGGCGCAGATGAGCGACGAGCGACCCTTTACCCTACCCGACGCTGAGTGGCGGGCCCGACTCACGCCAACGCAGTACGCCGTGCTGCGCGAGAAGGGCACCGAGCGGGCGTTCACGGGCGCGCTGTGGAACCATGTGGCGCGCGGGCGCTATCGCTGCGCCGGCTGCGACGCGCTCCTCTTCGAGTCCGAGACGAAGTTCGACGCGGGCTGTGGCTGGCCGAGCTTCTACGCGGCCGCCGTGCGCGAGGGCGTCGAAGAGGTCGCAGACCTGAGCCACGGGATGCGGCGTGTCGAGGTCCTGTGCGCGCAATGCGGCGGGCACTTGGGCCATGTCTTTCCGGACGGCCCGCGCCCGACCGGCCTGCGCTACTGCATCAACTCGGCGTCGCTGCGCTTCGAGCCCGCCTGAGGCCTTAGCGGAGCCCCGGCGCCTCGTAGCCGGTCGAGGCGACATACTCCGTGTAGCCACCGCCGTAGAGGCGCGGTCCCTCGGCCGAGCCGAGCTCGAGCACCCGGTTCGACAGCTCCGCCAAGAAGTGACGGTCGTGCGACACGAAGAGCATCGTGCCGTCGAAGTCCCGCAGCGCGCGGACGAGCATCGCCTTCGTGTCCAAATCGAGGTGGTTCGTCGGCTCGTCGAGGACCAAGAAGTTCGGCGGGTCGTAGAGCATCAGGGCGAGCACGAGCCGGGCCTTTTCGCCGCCCGAGAGCACGCGGCACACCTTGTCGATGTCGGAGCCTGAGAAGCCAAACGCCCCAGCCAGCGTGCGGATGACGCCGAGCGACACGGTCGGAAACGCCTGCTGCAGCGTCTCTTGAACCGAGAGATCGGGCTTGAGGACCTCCATCGAGTGCTGCGCGAAGTAGGCGAGCTTGACGCCTGCGCCGAGCGCGAGTGTGCCCGTATCGGGCGTCGACGCCCCGGCGACCATCTTGAGCAGCGTGGACTTGCCCGCGCCGTTCACGCCCATCACGCACCACCGCTCCCGCCGCCGAATGGTCCAGTCGACGCTGTCGTGAATGACGCGCGCGCCGTAGGCTTTGCGGACACGCTCAAGGCGGACGACGTCCTCGCCCGAGCGGGGCGGCTTGCGAAACTCGAAGTCCACAACATTGCGACGGCGGGGCGGTTCGACGCGCTCGATCTTCTCGATCATCTTCACGCGCGACTGCACCTGGGCGGCGTGGCTCGCGCGGGCCTTGAAGCGCGCGATGAAGGCCTGCTCCTTGGCGAGCATCGCCTGCTGGCGCGCGAACTGGGCCTCTTGGTGCTGCTCGGCGAGCGCCCGCTGGCCCTCGTAGAAGTCGTAGTCACCCGAGTAGCTCGTGAGCGCGCCGCTGTCGATCTCGACGATCCGCGTGACGAGCCGGTTCAGAAAGGGCCGGTCGTGCGAGGTCATCACGATGGCGCCATCGAAGCCGCGCAAGAACTTCTCGAGCCAGACGATCGACTCGAGGTCCAGGTGGTTCGTCGGCTCGTCGAGCAGCAGCGCGTCCGGGCGCTGAACGAGGATGCGTGCGAGCGCAACGCGCATCTTCCAGCCGCCAGACAGCTTGCCGACATCGCCCTCGACGACCTCGGGCGCGAAGCCGAGGCCAGCGAGGACCTCGCGCGCCCGCGCCTCGAGCGCATAGCCATCGAGGGCCTCGAAGCGGGCCTGCACGACCCCGAAGCGCTCCAGCACAGCATCGAGCGCGTCTGCCTGCTCGGGGTCGCCCATGGCGGCCTCGAGCGCCTTGAGCTCCGTCGCGAGCGACGACACCTCACCTGCGCCTGCGAGCGTCTCCTCGAGCACGCTGCGGCCTGCCATCTCGCCCGTGTCTTGGCTGAAGTAGCCGATCGTCGTCAGGCGTTGGACGGAGACCTGCCCGTCGTCGGGCTGCTCCTCGCCGACAATGAGCCGAAAGAGCGTGGACTTGCCGGCGCCGTTCGGACCGACGAGGCCGACACGCTCGCCTTTGTGGACCGACATCGAGGCTTCGACGAAGAGGACCTGGCTGCCGTGCGCTTTAGAGATTTGGTCGAGCTGAATCATCGCGCGCAGGATGCCCGCGTTTGTCGTCGCCCGTCCATACGCGCCACGCACTCGCGGACAGTGAGAGCGTCGTCGCGAAGATGCACCACTCCGCCCAAGCGCCGTTGTAGGCCGCGGCCGCAGCGGCCGCGAGCGCGACGACCGCCGCGGGCCACAGGCGCTTGTCGACCGCGATGACGAGCGTGATGATGAAGCCTGCGTCGATGAGCGGGTGCTGACGGAGCGCCTCGCGCGGTGTCTGGCCGCCGAGCCAAGCGGCCGCGTCGAGCGTGACCAGCGTCGTCAGCGCAGTGAGCGCGGTCGCCAGCATGTTGCGGTTCACCGCCGTTCGCATGAGCGCGCGCCGCGAGCGCAGCGTGAGCGCGAGGGCTACGGCCAAGAAGACCGCGGGGCCGCCGAGCACTTGCCCCCACGTCAGCGCGTCGGCCGGCTGCAGGGCCATGTAGAAAGGAAAGGCGCACCAAAAGAGGCCGAGCACCACCGCGAAGTGCCGACGCGAGCGCGCCCCCGCCTGCACATCATACTGCGCTGCGACCTCGCGGTGACGCGCCGCCTCGAGCGCTGCCTGCTCACCCGCGAGACGCAACGCGGCGATCCGTGCCCGCAGCGCCTCGGCGGGGTCTTCGAGCTCGTCGAGGAGCACGGCCGCCGCGCGGTGGTCGCCCTGTGCGAGCTCAAACTCGATCATCGCCTCGATCGCGGCGCGCAGCCCTTCGCGCGCAGCTTCATTGTCAGACCAAATCGCGAGCGACTGTTTGAAGCCAAAGCGGCACTCACCGAGCAGGCGGTAGCGTGCCATGCGCGCGCCCTCGTCCCGCAGGTCGGGCGAGAGCTCGGCGAGCGAGGCCAGCCGCTGCCGCGCCTCGCTCGCGAGGGTGATCGAGGCGCGGTGTTCGAGCCACGCCCCGATCGCGTCGCGGAGCGCGAGCGCCGTCGGGAAACGGTCTTCGGGTCGGGCAGCCATCGCCCGCGCACAGATGGCCGCGAGCGCCTCGGGCACATCTGGCAGCGGGTCGGGGCGCGCGTCGAGCACGCGCATCATCACACCCAGCGCGCTCGGGGCCAGGTGCGGGGGGCGCCCCGCGAGCACGTGGTACAGCGACGCACCGAGCAGGTAAACGTCTGTCGCGACGCTGAGCCGGTCGCTCGGGCGCGCCAACATTTCGGGCGCCATATAGGCGGGGGTGCCGGCGATTGCCCGCACCTCGCTTGCGCGGGGCAGGCGCTCATCCGCGGCGCCCTCGAGCGCCACGGCGAGCCCCCAGTCGAGCACATAGACCTCGCCGTATTGCCCGACCATCACGTTCTCGGGCTTCAGGTCGCGGTGCAGGATGCCTCGGCTGTGCGCGAACGCCACGGCCGTGCAGACCTGCATCAGCACACGCAGATGCCAGGTGCGCGGGCTCTGCACGCTGAAATCGCGCTGCAGCCGGTCGGGGTCGGCGATCAGCGCGGACCACGCGGTGCCGTCGATGCGCTTGAGCACGAGCAGCGGCCGGCCTTCGGCGTCAACAGCCAGATCATGCACTGGGACAACGTTCGGGTGCTCGAGCGCGCCGGTGACCCACGCCTCACGGAGAAGACCATCGACGCCCAGCTCGCGGGGGGCGTCCTCCCGCAGCGTCTTCACGGCGACCACACGCCCCAAGGACGCCTGCGTCGCGGCGCGCACCAAGCCCATCCCGCCCCGCCCGAGCACCTCGCCGTAGGCCAAGTCCGTACGCACGGGGATGGCGCGAACCCGCTCAGCCAGGCCCTCGGCGGCGCCGGGCGACCCGACGAGCGTCGCGCGCAGCGTCGGCGGACGAATCGTCCGCGTCGGGTGCTCGCGGATCGAAGCCTCGTACTCGGGTAAGGTGGGGGCGAGCGCGGCGAGCGCGCGCTCAGAGTCGCTCATGCGGCCTCGTCGCGAGTGGACATGCGCGCCCAGAGTCGGAGGCAATCGTCCCCCGCGTCAAGCGGGGCGTCAGTCCGCGCTCAAGCGGCCGTGGCGGCGCGCCCACGCCTCGGCGCGCGGCACGACCCAGGCGGCGAGCGCGGCGCCCACCCCGAGGCCGAGCGCGAGCCGCGTCAGGTCCGCGCCGCTGAACGGCGCGCCGAGCACGCCCGCTCGAAAGGCGTCCAGCGCAGGCGTCGTGGGCAGCAGGCCCGCCGCGGTGAGCGCCCAGTCGGGTCACCAAGACAGGGGCGATACCATCAGATTGCACCGTACTGTAGTGCGTTTCCAATTAGTCGACGCGGCGCCGCCCTCTTCTAAAAATACAAATTACAAGTGCCCTAAGTCTGAAGGAACATCAGCCGCGTCGAGCTCGACGTCCGTGACTGTGCGTTGGGATGGTCCAACTTCTCGCTTTGCCCTACGAGTGAGTTCAATCGCCATTGAAAGGTCATCCTTTGTGAGGCGTTGGCTGTACCCTTCCCGTTGGACGGCCTCGCTGGCAGCTACCATGATCGCATTGCGAATCTCTCCGCCCACGAGTCCGTCGGATTCCAAAGCCAATGCGTCAAGATTTAATGCATCTTTCCCCGGCACTTCGTCTGGAATCATCTTGTGCCACAGAGCTCGTCGTCCTGCCAGGTCAGGGGGGGGAACGTTCACGTGGAACAGGATGCGCCGAACGAAAGCCGCGTCGAAGTTTCGGGCAAGATTGGTCGCGAACATGACAACGCCCCCGAA
>Ga0209598_10001651_pt1 | contig 18090 bp, 14 predicted proteins | sample M_140807_EF_Meta_FD_187317 | JGI IMG/M metagenome (GOLD analysis project Ga0209598, IMG submission 187317) | Freshwater microbial communities from Lake Montjoie, Canada to study carbon cycling - M_140807_EF_MetaG (SPAdes) (version 2) | ecosystem: Environmental > Aquatic > Freshwater > Lake...
GACGCCTCACAGGTGCCGGGCTCGATGCACAGCCCAGCCGGGCAGACACGCATTGGGCCGCACACCGCATCGTCCTCGCAGAGCTGCGCGCGACAACCGCCGTTGCTGCAAATCAGCCGCGACGCACAGCCAGTGTTGTCGTCGCAGAACGACGCTGCAGCGCGGCACTCGCCTTCGATGCAGTGCCGTCCCCTTGCGCAGTCCGGGTCAATCTCGCACTCCGGCTCCGACGTGGCGTCCCGGTCCATGTCCACCTCGCCGCACGCCCCCGGCGTCGAGCAGACGTCGGCGTCCAAGTCCATGTCGAGCTCGCCGCAGGCGCCCGGCGTCGAGCAGACGTCGGCGTCCAGATCGGGGCCTATGCTGCCGTCGGTTGGCGAGCCGCAGGCCACGAGCCACGCAACGAGGAGCAGTAGACCGAGACGCGAGTTCGAAGAGTCGGTGGTCGCGCGCATTTCACCTCCAGAGGGAGGGAGAATACGCGACTCTCGTCAGCGGGTCGATTCCTTGGCTAACTTCACCCGCCTACGGCGCGCAGCGCGTCGCGCAGGCGCGGCAGGCAGGCGCGGATGTCGTCCAGGCTCACGGCGCCGACGCTGAAGCGCCACCAGCCGCGGTTCTTGGAGTCGCCGAAGGCGCTGAAGGGCACCACCGCGCAGCCCGCCTGCTCGAGCAGGTACAGGCGCACGGCGTCCTCGTCGGCCAGTCCACCTCGGCCCTCGAGGTCGAACTTCACGCTCAGGTAGATGGCGCCCTCGGGCGCGATGACGTCCACAGGCAGGCCCTCGGCCTTCATCGCGCCGAGGCCGTCCGCGAGCAGCTTCAGCCGGTCGTGCAGGCCGGACAGGTGCTTGTCGAGGTAGGCCGTCATCGCCGGCGGGTCGTTCAGGAGCGCGGCGGTCGCCATCTGCTCCGGCCGGGGCGCCCACGCGCCCACGTGCGTCATCAACGCCTTGATCTGCTTCGCGATGAAGGGCGGCGCGATGCACCACCCCACGCGCAGGCCGGTCGCCGCGAAGCACTTACTGATGGCGTCGATCATGATCGTGTAGCGCGCCATCTCGGGCGCGACCGACACCGGCGTGACGTGCGCCACATCGCCGAAGACGAGGTTGCGATAGACCTGGTCGTACACCAAGTAGAGCAGCCGCTCGCCCTTGGCCTCGCGCGCGGCATTCTCGGCCAGGATGGCGTCGCACAGCGCGCGCATCTGGGCCTCGCGGATCATCGTGCCGGTGGGGTTGCCCGGCGAGCAGAGCACGAGCATCCGCGCGCCCGGGAGCACCGCCTTGAGCGCGTCCACGTCGGGCATGAAGTTGCCGCCCGGCGTCGTGGGCACGACCACGGACTGCGCGCCCACCAGCTGGCAGAAGTTCTTGTTGTTCCAGCTCGGCGCCGGATAGACGACCTTCTCGCCCGCGTCGATCAGGCATCGATACGCGCCATACAGCAGCGGACGCGCGCCGGACCCGACCACGAAGCTGTCGAGCGGGTAGTCGAGACCGAGCTCCCGCCGCGCCTGCGCCTGCACCGCCTGGCGCAGCTCGGGCACGCCGTCCGCGGGCGGGTAGTTGGTGTGGCCGTCTTCGAGCGCCTGGGTCGTGTAGGTGATGAGCGCGTCCGGCACGCGGAACTCGCGCGGCGCGAAGTCGCCCACCGTGAAGTCCGCGACCTGCGCGCCCGCCTTGATGCGCGCCTGCACGGCGTACGCGATCTGCAGGATCTTGCTGCCCTGCATGCCCTTGGCCATCTGCGACAGGCTCTGCGCCTCGACGGTCGGCGTCGCCTCCGCCGACGGGAAGTAGTCCGCGCACTGGATGGTCTTCACAACACCGCTCATCACACAACTCCGCATCTCAAGAGGCTTCGAACGTTACTTTGCACCGTCGAGGGGGCCCGCGTCACCCTCCACGGCGCGGTGCGCCATGTAGCTGGACCGAACGAGGGGCCCCGACTCGACGTGCTTGAAGCCCATCGCGCGCCCCACCTCGGCGAGCCGCGCGAAGGTGTCGGGGGAGACCCACCGCTCCACCGCCAGGTGCTTGACCGTCGGCGACAGGAACTGCCCGAGCGAGAGGATGTCGCACCCGACCTCGCGCAGCTCGAACATCACGGCCTCGACCTCTTCGTCGCTCTCGCCGAGCCCGAGCATCAGGCCTGTCTTGCTGAGCACCCCGCGCTCGTGAATGTGGCCGATGCACGCCAGCGACTGCGCGTAGTTGGCCTCGCGTCGAACGCGCCGATAGAGCCGCGGGACCGTCTCCACGTTGTGGGCCACGATGTGCGGATCGGCGTCGAGGACGCGATCCATCGCCGCGCGGTTGCCCTGGAAGTCGGGCACGAGCAGCTCCACCGTCACGTGCGGTGTGCGGGTCCGGATAGCGCGCACGGTCTCGGCGAAGTGGGCGGCGCCCCCGTCGGGCAGGTCGTCCCGATTGACGCTGGTGATGACCGCGTGGCGCACGCCCATCCGGTCGATCGCGAGCGCCGTGTGCGCGGGCTCATCCGCGTCCAGGCTGCCGGGCTTGCCCTTGCCGACCGCGCAGAAGCCGCAGTGCCGCGTGCAGACATCCCCCATCAGCATGAAGGTCGCGGTGCCCGCGCTCCAGCACTCGTCGATGTTGGGGCAGCGCGCCTCCTCGCACACGGTGTGCAGCTTCAGGTCGCCCTTCAGCCGCTTGATGTCGTCGAAGGTCGAGTTCCGGCTGTACCGCACGCGCAGCCAGTCGGGCCGCGGCCCGGGCTCGCGCTTGCGCACGCGCGGCGCCGGCTCGGCGATCTGCGTCAGCTCGCTCCGGGGGGAGTCGCTCATGGTCTATCCTCTGCTCGGTCCTCGAGGTCGCGTCCAAATGCCCGCGCCAGATACCGCGTCGCGCGGGCGGCGACCTCGTCCATGGGCACAGGGCGCCCCAGCTCGCGCGCGACGCTCGTCACGCCCTTGCCGTGCAGCCCGCAGGGCACGATCAGGTCGAAGTCGCGCAGGTCGGTGTTCACGTTCAGCGCGAGGCCGTGGTTGGTGACCCAGCGGCGCACGCGAGCGCCGAGCGCGCCGATCTTGCGGTCCGGCTCCCCCAGCCACACGCCGGGCATCTTGGGGCGCGTGGTGGCGACCAGGCCGTAGTCCGCCACGGTCTCGATCATGGTCCGCTCCAGCGCGTCGACGAAGCGGCGAATATCACGCCACTGCAGCTTGAGGTCGATGACCACGTACATCACGAGCTGACCGGGGCCATGGTACGTCGCATCGCCGCCGCGATCGGTCTCCACGACCTCGACGTCGCGCGCGGCAAGCGCCTCGGGCGACGCGAGGACGTGCTCATGGCGCGCGTCCCGCCCCAGCGTGACCACCGGCGCGTGCTCGACGACGAGCACCGTGTCCTCGCCCTGACCCGCGTGGTGCGCCTCGACCAGCGCGTTCTGCAGCGCCCATGCGTCGCGGTAGGCCATGCGCCCGAGGGACCGGACGCGCAGCGGTCGCAGCGCGGGCGCGGCTGAGCTCACAGCGCCGTTTCGTCGAAGTTCTCGAGCGTCTTCTTGATGTGGCTCATGAACTGGTCCGCCACGGCGCCATCGATCACGCGGTGGTCGAAGCCCAGCGTCAGGTAGCCGCAGGTCTTGATCGCCATCGTGTCCGAGCCGTCGGGCAGCGTGACGACCTTGACGCGCTTCTCGATGGTGCCGACGCCGAGGATCGCCACCGTGGGCTGCGGGATGATCGGCGTGCCCCACTGGCTGCCGAAGATGCCCGGGTTCGTGATGGAGAACGTCAGCCCGGCGAGGTCGTCCGGCTGGAGCTTCTTGTTCCGCGCCCGGTCGCCCAGGTCGTTGATCGACCGCGACAGGCCGAGCACGTTGAGGTCGTCCGCGTTCTTGACGACAGGCACGAGCAAGCCCCAGTCGAGGGCCACGGCGATGCCCAGGTTGATGTTGCCGCGGTAGGTCACGTTCTCGCCGTCGTGGCTCGAGTTGATGACCGGGAACGCGCGCAGGGCGTCGACGGTGGCCTTCGCCAAGAACGCCGTGAACGTGAGCTTCGCGCCGCGGGCCTCGTAGGCGGCCTTGTGCTTGCGGCGCAGGGCGTCGACGCGGGTGTAGTCGACCTCGAAGCACGTGTGCACGTGGGCCGAGTACGACTTGGACTGGATCATGCGGTCGCTGATCGTGCGGCGCATATTGGACATCGGCTCGACGCGGTCGCTGACCCCTGCCGAGACGGCGACCTTGGGGACGCCGAGCTCGACCTTGCCCGCGGGGGCCGCAGCGCGCGGGGCCGCCGGGGCCGGCGCGGCGGGTGCGGGCGCAGCGGCAGGCGTGGCCGCCGCACCAGACGCGATGAAGGCCTCGATGTCCTTGCGCGTGACGCGGTTGTCGAGGCCCGTGCCCGCGACCTGCGCGAGGTTCACGCCGTGGGCCTCTGCGATCTTTCGCACCACAGGCGTGCTGCGGGTCTGTCGCAGCTCGGCGGCCGACATGTCCTCGCGCGCCTTCTCGAGGACGGGCGCAGGCGCGGCGGCGGTAGGCGCGGCGGCGGCAGGCGCGGCGGCGGCAGGCGCAGCGGCAGCGGCAGGCGCGGCGGCAGCGGCAGGCGCAGACGCGCCCTTCTCACCGGCGGCGCCGATCTGGCCGACCACGGCGCCGACCTCGACGGTCTTGCCCGCCGGGACGCGAATCTCGATCAGCACGCCCGCCTCGGGCGACGGGATCTCGGCGTCGACCTTGTCGGTCGTGATCTCGTAGATCGGCTCGTCGCGGTCGACGGTGTCGCCCACCTTCTTGAGCCACCGAACGATGGTGCCTTCGGCCACGGACTCGCCCATCTGGGGCATGATGATATCGATCGCCATTTCAGTACCTCAGCAGCCAGCGGGCTTGGGTGACGATGTCCTCGACCTGCGGCAGGAACGCCGCCTCGAGGGTCTTGTTGTAAGGGACCGGCGTGTCGGGCGCGGTGACGCGCCGAATGGGCGCGTCGAGCCACTCGAACGCGAACTCATTGATTCGACTCGTGATCTCGCCTGCGATGCCGGCCGTGCGCGTGTCTTCGTGCACGATGAGCACCCGGCCGCCGCACTCGCGGACCGCGGCCGTGATCGCGGCGTCGTCGAGCGGCTGGAGCGTGCGCAGGTCGAGCACCCGCGCCTGCGCGCCGTCTTCGGCGGCGAGCCGCTCGGCGGCCTCGAGCGATTTGTGGACCATCATGCCGTACGTGATGATGGCCAGGTCTTTGCCGTCGCGCCGGATCGCGGCCTTGCCGAGCTCGCCGACGGCCTCGCGCCCCGGCAGGGTCTCCCGCAGGTGGGGCGCCCGGTACAGGCCCTTGTGCTCGATGAAGAGCACAGGGTTGGGGTCTCGGATCGCCGCCTTGAGCAGCAGCTTGGCGTCCGCCGCCGTCGAGGGCTCCACGACCTTGATGCCGGCGGTCTTGAGGTAATAGATCTCGACGCTCTGGCTGTGGAACGGACCGCCGCCCGTCGCGCCGGACGGCCCCCTCACCACGATGGGCACGGGCGCGCCCCAGCGGTAGTGGCACTTGGCGGCGAAGTTCGTGAGCTGGTCGAAACCGCACGACAAGAAGTCCAGGAACTGAATCTCGGCCACCGGCCGCATGCCCATCAGCGCCGCGCCCGTGGCGGCGCCGATGATGCCGGCCTCGGCGATGGGCGTGTCGATGACGCGCTTCGCGCCGAAGTGGTCCCGAAAGCCCTGCGTGAGCTTGAACGCGCCGCCGTAGGCGCCGATGTCCTCGCCGATCAGGAAGACGCGCTCGTCGTCCTCCATCTCCTCCCAGAGCGCCTCACGCAGCGCCTCGAGAAACGTCTTCGCCGACATCAGATGTGAATGGCGTGGCCGAGGGTCGCGTGCGCCGCCTCGACGACCGCCTCCGCGAGCGTGGGGTGCGCGTGAATGGTGCGCGCAAGCTCCTCGAGCGTGAACTCGTTCTTGAGCAGCGGCCCGGCCTCGGCGATCAGGTCGGTGGCCCGCGGGCCGATGATGTGCACGCCGAGGATCTGGTCGTGGCAGTCGGCGTCCGCGACGAACTTCACGAAGCCGTCCGTCTGATTCAGGATCCGGGCCTTGCCGATCGCGCTGAACGGGAACTTGCCGACCTTGACGTTGTAGCCGCGCTTGCGCGCCTCGCGCTCGGTCAGGCCTAGGCTGCCGATCTCGGGGCTGCTGTAGGTCGCCCCCGGGCACTGCTCCCAGTTGATGATGGGCGGGTTGAGGCCCGCGATCGTCTCGACGGCGAGCACCCCCTCGGCGCTCGCGGCGTGCGCGAGCTGGGGCTTGCCGAGCACGATGTCGCCGATGGCGAACACGCCCGGCTCGCCGGTGCGCTGGTGGCCGTCGACCTTGATGAAGCCGCGCTCGAGCTCCACCCGCGTGCCCTCGAGGCCGCAGCCCTCGGTCACCGGGCGCCGACCGACGGCGACGAGGACGTGCGAGGCGTTGATGGGCGGCAGCTCGCCCTTCGGGCCCTCGAGCGAGGCGCGCACGCCGTTCTCCAGCACCTCGACGCCGGTGATCTTGGTGCCCGTGAAGACGTTGATGCCCCGCTTCCGGTAGACGCGCTCGAACTCAGCGCTGACCTCGTCGTCCTCGACGGGCACGAGCTTGTCAGCCAGCTCGACCACCGTGACCTCGCAGCCGAAGCTGCGGTAGACGCTGGCGAACTCGACCCCCACGGCGCCGGCGCCGAGCACGAGCAGGTGGCGCGGCATCTCGGGCAGCTCGAGCAGCTCATCGCTCGTGAGCACGCGCTTGCCATCGATCTCCACGTGCGGCAGGCGACGCGGGACGGAGCCCATCGCGAGGATGACGTGCTTCGTCTCGAGGATCTGCTCGCCCTTCGGACCGACGACCTTGACGCGCCCGGGGCCCGCGAGGCTGCCATGCCCCTGCACCTGGTCGACCTTGTTCTTCTTGAGCAAGAAGGTCACGCCGCCCGCGTTCTGCTGAACGACCTTGGCCTTGCGCCGATGCACGCCCGCGAGGTCCACGCGCGGCTCACCGCCCACGTCGACGCCGAACTCCTTGGCGTGCAGCGCATGCTCGAAGATCTCCGCGGACTCGAGGAGCGCCTTGGTCGGAATGCAGCCCCGCAGCAGGCAGGTGCCGCCGTGCTTCGTGTCCTTCTCGACGATGGCCGTCTTCAGCCCGAGCTGACCGGCCCGAATCGCCGCGACATAGCCGCCGGGGCCGCTCCCAATGACCACTACGTCGTACTGCACGCTCGCCATGCGCTCCGCTCCGCGTTCTGAATCCAAGGCGCAGGGATTAAGCCCCACTGCGCCGGCGGACGCAAGGTGCGCGCCCTCGCCGTCGTGCCTGCTCCGGCGGGCTTACGGCGCGTCGCAGAGGGCCGCGCGCTCAACGCCACACTCGCGGTCGTTCCAGAGCCCGTCTAGGCCGGGGTCCAGTACGACGCAGTTCTGGTTCTCGGCGCCGTTCGGGCGGCCATCCCCCCAGGCAAAGAACTGCGCGGGGCCTCCATCCGGTCGCAGCCAGACGCCCTCTTGCGCGGCGTCCGTCAGTCCGATCCAGACCTCGCCGCCGATGAACTCTGCGGCGACCCCCGCCATCGCGAGCTGCGTGGGCGCGCCGTTCGGCACAGCCAAAGCGCCCCCGAGCGCCTGACAGCGGGCGGCTGAGTCGGCCGCCGTGCGCGGCCCGGGGCACAGCCAGCCGGCAAAGCCCTGACGCTGCACTCGAAAGCACTCCGCGGGCTGGCAGTTCGGATCGCAGGCGTCTCCTGCGGCCTGGTTGCCGTCGTCGCAGGCCTCGCCCTGCTCAAGCTGCCCATTTCCGCAGACGGGGTCCGGCGGCGGCGGAGGGGGGACGGCGTTTTCGAGCGCGGCCAGGATCACAGCCTTGCGGTCGCGCCAGAAGGCGCGCTGGCTGGGGAGGTAGTCGTCGAACTGGCGGACGTCCCGCGCGACGTTCGGGTACTCGAAGGGCGCGGTGGCGAGCACGCGCCGCTGCCGCTCGAGCCGCGCGAGCGCGTGGTCGACGTCCCAGACCTCGGTGGCGAGGCGCCGAAGCGCGGCCTTGAAGAGCGCGTCCAAAACGGGCAGCTCCCGAAACCGCTGGGCCAAGCGACCGCGCGGGCCCGTGAGCGGGTCGAAGTTCACGTCCGTGAACACCTGGTCCATGCCGTGCGGCATGAACACGAAGCGGCCGTCGCTCGGCCGACGATAGATGTAGTGGTTGTTCACGTTGTACGCGTAGCCGTCCCAGTGGACGAAGGCCGCGTCGAGCGCGTAGGCGAGCGCGAAGTTCCGCACGTCGAGGGCCACCCCGATGACGTCTGGAAATGCGGCGTTGGGGGTCTCGCGCACGAGCCGCGCGAGGGCGACCAAGTCGTCACGCGTGCGGCCCTCTTCCTCGTCCTTGAGCGACATGTGGTCGATGTCATCGACGAAGTCCGCGCAGCACGGCCCCTCGTACAGGTTACCGTCGTCGTCGAAGCGGCCGAACCATCGCTCGATGAACTCGTCGGAGATGGCCTCGGCCACGACGTAGACGCCGTAGGGATAGCCGTTGAGGAAGACAACCGCGTGCGCTGTGCGGGCGGCCGGCAGACCCGCGCGGCGGGCGAAGTCGTAGCCGAGGTGCTCGTGCGTGAGCGTGGGGTCCTGGATCGCGTTGTTCAGGCGCAGGCGCTCGAGGCCGTGCAGGTCTTGACCATCGACGAACTCATCGAAGCGCAGGCTGAAGCCCGGCTTGCCGTTGAGGCTCGAGACCGAGCCAATGCCGCCCTTCTGCCGCACGCCGACCTGTTCGAGGCGAACGCCGTCGAACGTGAGCGTGCACGGCACGCGATTCTCTCGGTCGTACTCGAGCGCCTCGACGTGGGCCTCGTCGACCTCGATCTCCACGAAGTGCAGGCGCTCGACGTCGAAGACCATGTCGGTCGGGTCGACCTCGACCGGCGGCGGCGCGGCGTCTGACAACGGCGCGGCGTCGGGCACCAGCGCGGCATCTGCCAACGGCGCGGCATCTGCCAACGGCGCGGCATCGGGCGCCACCACCGCATCAGACGCCACGACCGCATCGGGCGTCACGACTGCATCGGGCATCGGCTCGGCGTCTGGCGCCACCACCGCATCAGGCGTCACCGCAGCGTCCGGCACCACTGCAGCGTCCGGCGCCACCGCAGCGTCCGGCGCCACCGCAGCGTCCACGCGCGACGTCGAGGGCGACTCGCAGGCCAAGAGCATCGACAGCGCGAGGGTCCAACGCTTCATGGTCGGCCTCCGTTGGGGGGCGTCGGCGCGACGCGAATGACGACGTCCGCGCCCCCGGCGCCTCGGTCGTAACCATCGAGAAACACGAAGTAATCGCCCGCTTCCAGCCCTTGCAGGTCAAGGCCGGACGCGAGCCCGTTGAAGTCGTCGTTGCAGCCGACCTCGCTCCCCGCGTCATCGCAAGCGCGCCGCACGAAGAGCACCGTGTCGTAGTCGTTGTTCTCGACGCGGAGCGTCACGTCTGACCGCTCGGCCAGCGTCAAGACCACAACCTGCTCCGGCCCACGCGCCCCAGCGCCACACGACGCTTCGTACAGGTTGGGCCCGCTGGTGCGCAGCGTGAGCCGCGCTTCGGTCGCGTCGACGCGGGACGTGGGCACGTCGCGCTCGCAGCTCGGCGCCTCGGTCGGCGTGCCCGCGAAGCGACACTGCGCGTCGCTCGGGTAGTCCACGGCGCCGTCGGCGTCGTCGTCGAGGCCATTCGAGCACTCCGGGAGCGCGGCGGGGTCGTGCAGCTCGTCGTCGTCCAAGCCGAAGGCGCAGCCAGGGTCGAGCACGTCGATCAGCGCGTCGCCGTCGTCGTCGAGCCCGTTGTTGCAGGCCCGCACCAAGGACTCGACGCGGGCCCGCACCGTGACCGGCCAGGCGAGGCCCGGCGCGTCCTCGACGGCGATGAAGAGCGGCCCGACGGCGAGGTCCGGGAGAATGAGTGGCGTCGCGGCCTCGGCGCCCACGCACCCGACCGGGTCGGTCGCGCAGCCCGAGAAGGCGGCCAGCGCAGCGGCCACCCGGCCAAAGCGGTCCTCGGCCGTGACAACCACCCTCGAGAGCGTCGGGAGCGAGAGCTCGACCCAGGCCTCCCCGCCCGGCCCTGCGGCGCAGGGCAGGTCGAGCGCGTCGTCGCCGGATGGCGCGTCGAGCGTGACCGCGAGCTCGTCGGGACTGCCGTCGACCGGGTGCAGCGCGGCCACGGACAGGCCGGGGCCACAGCCAGACGCCTCGCTCGAGCGCCCTGGCCGCGCGCAGTCTGCGTCCTCGGGCCAGTCGGTGGCGCCATCGCCGTCGTCGTCGAGGCCGTTCGCGCAGTCCGGCGTCGCTGGCCCGACCGGGTCAACCTCGTCGTCATCGCGGGCGGAAGCACAGCCGGGGTCGTCCGCGTCCGTCACGCCGTCGGCGTCATCGTCCGCGCCGTTCGCACAAGCAGCCCCGACGAGTCGCACGACCTCGAGCGCGATCGTCCCCTGGAGCGGTCCTTGCTCGGCGTCTCGCGCCTCGACGCTCACGTAGTAGGTGCCTGCCTCAAGCACGACCGCCTCAAGCCGCGCCGCGGTGCCCGGCCCTGCGTCGTCGTCGCACGCGATGAGCGCGGGGGCGTCCGCGCAGCGGTCAAAGAGCGCCAGCACTGTGTCGCGCGCGCTCCCTTCGACAAGCACGCTCACCCGCGAGGCCGCGTCCAGCGTGAGCTCGAAGACCTGCTCGACCTGCCCTCGGTGGGCGGGCGCGCACGTCGGGAACGCATCAACCGCGCCCGCAGAGTCGAACGGGACACGACCGCCGCCCGAGGGCAGCCGCACGGCCCCAGGCGCGAGTGGGCACGCGGCCGCGGGCGCGGGCGCGGCGACGGGTGTCACCTCGACCTCAAGCGTCGCCGCAAACGCGGGCTCGAACGCGCTCGCTTCCGCGACGAGATAGACGCGCCCGGCCTCGGCGAGGTTGAGCGTCAGCTCGGCGTCTCCGAACGCAGGCACCGCGCATGACAGCTCCGAGGCGTCGTCGTCACAGGCGAGCCGCGCCGAGAGCTGCGCGCCGCCGCGCGCTGAGCGCAAGCGGGCGTAGACCCTCGCGGGCTCGGGCAAGTCCATGGCGAACACGCGCTCGCGACCGAGACCAGCGCCACAGCCCGGGCTCGTGAGCGCACCCGCGCTCGCGCCGAGCGAGACGTCAAACAGACCCCCGCTGGGTCCGAGCGACGCGAAGGTCACGAGGGCCGCGCAGACGCTCGCCTCGGCGTCGCCCTCTGCGGTGCCGCACTGCGGGTCGGCGGGAAAGTCAGCGCGCCCGTCGGCGTCGTCGTCGAGGCCGTTCGCGCACGCGGGCTGGACCTCGACGGGCGGCGCGGCGTCTGTCGCAGGCGCGGCGTCTGGCGCGGGCGCGGCGTCTGGCGCGGGCGCTGCGTCTGGCACGGGCGCGGCGTCCGGCACGGGCGCGGCGTCTGGCGCAGGCGCGGCGTCTGGCGCAGGCGCGGCGTCCGGCGTGGCCGCGGCGTCCGACGCAGGCGCGGCGTCCGGGCGGGGCCCGAGGTCGGCGGCCGGACCCGTGTCCACGGCCCCTGGGGACGGCTTGCGTGATTCGGTGCATCCGAGCGCACCGACACAGCCAACGACGAGCCAGAACGCGATGCTTCTCATGCTGTTCCGATAGCACACTCTGGCACGCCGAGGACAAGATCGCCACACAGCACCTGAACACACGTTCCGCGTGATCGCCCTGTTGCTCGAACGGCTTCCCTTGTGACGTTTTTGTCGAATGTCCGCGGATGAACGGGCGTCCGGAAAGTCCCGCCTGAGGCGTCCTACCCGAGTGGAACGACAAGGAGTGCGTCCCGAGATGACCCCGCCGCCCGACGCCGAGCCCGAGCATGACCAAGAACTCGACCGACTTCGCCGATGCCTCGCCGTGCTGCTCGAGGTCCTCGGCGGCACTCGCGACGGCCCAACGGCCTTGGCGGAGCGCTTCGAGGTCGCGCCTTCGACGCTGCGCCGCGACCTGAGCGCGCTGCGCAAGACGACGGGCTGGCCGCTGGAGTGGGACTACCGCGGCAAGCGCTGGCTCCCCGGTGGTGCCGTGCCCCTACTCCAGCTCCCCCCAGGCGCGACGGCCGCGCTCTGCGCCTTCGCCGAGCACCTGAGCGCGCGCGACAGCGACGAGGTGCGTGGCGTCGGCACGGCGCTCACGAGCGCGCTCCTGTCTCACCTCGACGAGGGCGCGTCCGCGCTCATCGAGCGCCTCAGCCAAGGGAGCTCGCCGCAGGTCCTGCCCATCGTCGAACGAGCGCTGCGAGAGCGCAGCCGTTTGCGACTCACCTACCGCTCACTGCGCCGAGGGGGCGAGCACACGGTGCTCGTCGATCCCATGCGCCTGCGCTATGTGCCGCCGCACCTCTACCTTGAGACCTTCAACCTCGACGAGCGCGCAGTCCGCTTGCAACGCATCGACCGCGTGGTGCGCGTCGAAGCGCTCGGCGTGAGCCTGCCCGAGGGCGCCGTCCCAGCGCGCGCGCACGCGGACCGCCGAAACGATGTCGGCGCGTGGACCGGCGAGCCCGTCATTGAGGTTCGGTGCCACGTGGACGCGCGCATCGCGGACCTCGTGGACGAGGAACCCCCATGCGAAGACCACACGTGGACATCGGAGCCAGGCACCGATGTTCGCGTACTGACAGCGCGCATCGCGCATCGATTTGGGTTCTTGACCTGGGCGCAGCGCTGGCTTGATGGCCTGACGATCGTCGACCCGCCTGAGCTCGCAGACGAGATGCGAGCGAGGCTTGAGACGGCCTGCGCGCGCTATCGACCACGAGACTGAGTCTGCGCTGACACACCCTGTCACATCGCCCCGACCGGTCGCCGAAGACTCGAATGCGAATACGCAAGCAAAAACGCAGACACACAGAGACAGAGAAGGAGGCCGCGATGGGCGATGCTCAGCGAGTGATGGGTCGGGTCGTGCTGGTCGGTGGGCTGCTCTTCGGGGCCTCGGCGTGGGCGGGGCCGCCCGCGGTGCTGGGCTTCGGTCAGCTCGGCAAGTGCAACGAAGTCAAGCCGAGCGCCACAGCGTCGGCCACGCTGGTCAACGCGGTCGGCGCGTCCTGCGGTGGCGACCCGCTCAAGACCGGCCGCCTCAACGTCGACCTGAAGATCGCCCCGGCGGGGCGGGTCGTCGTCGCGACGACGGGCGCGCAGCCGTTCAACTTGTACGAAGTCTACTTCGTGCCGACGGGCTCGACGTCGACGACGGCCGCCGTCAAGGTCGGCCAGTTCGCGACGGACTGCAGCGGCACCGCGATCGACACCCGCGTGCGGCCCATTACCAAGGCGGCGGACGTGAACACAAGCGCGGCGCCGCAACTCTCGGCGCTGACGGGTTCGGCGCACGGCGGCGGCGCGTTCTTCGTCTACAGCCGCGGTCCCTGGGGCAGCGACACCAACGGCGACTGCACCGCTGACCGATACAACACGACGTCGTCGCCCACCGACTCGAACGCGAACAACCCGCTCGCCAACCCCGCGCTCGGCGGCCTGACAACGGGCCTGCAGTTCGTCTCGAAGGACGCCGTCACTTACTGACGCGCCCGCGGCGACGTGCCCGAGTCGGTCTCCACGTAGGCCAGCGCGGGCGCCACGCCCGACGCTTGGGCGGGTTCGTGTGGTCGCAACGCCAAGATCGCTTGTTGCGCTTCAGGCGACAGGCGGTAAAGGTCACGGACCCCTCGAAGGGCCCGCGCGAGGTCCGCCATCTCCGTAACACGCTTCGACGCCACCCCGCTGGCCTCGTGCAGCGCGGCGGCGAGGATACCGTCGACATGAGGCGCGAACGCTCCGAGCGCGGGGTTCATCCCGACGCCCCGGCGCGGCGCATCTGCGGAGTCCGGCGCACCGAGCAGCCAGGCCAATAGAGCGCCCACCGCCCACACATCGTCGACCGGGCGAGGCGCCTCGCCGGCCACGACGCGCGGTGAGGCGAAGCGTGCGTCGGCGCCCACCGGTTGAATCGTCTGTCGAAAGAGACCGCGGGCCGCGCCGACGTCGACCATGCTCAAGCGCTCTGCACGCTCCGTCGGGAGGCGCACCGCTGCGGGGGCGACCTCGCCCAAGTAGCGGCCTCGTGCATGCGCGCGCGTCAGCGCGTCAGCGAGCTCCACACCGAGCTGCAATGCCGCGAGCGTGTCGAGCGGCCCCGTCTCCGCCACATGCGCGTCCAGCGCCTTGCCGACGAGCGGCGGCAGGACGGCGAAGGCGCGTCGGTCGACGGTCTGACCGGCGTAAATCCAGCCCACGATGGGTAGCCCGACGAGCGCGCGGTTCCCTTGAACCTCGGCGCGCATCGCGGCGAGCCAAGGCGAGACGTCCGCGCCGACGACGTCGGGGAAGACGATCGCGCAAGGCGCCCCCTCAGGCTCAACCACGCCTTCGAAGACCTGCCCGACCGTCCATCGCCCGACGCGCGCAGCGGTCCGAAACTGCTTGGAGTCGCCGGCCTCGATCGGGCCCGCTGTGACCGCGGCGGCGCCCCGCGGGCCGCCTGGGAGGGGGGGAGGTGCTGGCATGCCCCCGATTCTAACGCTGTCGGGGCGACGCGGCGTCGAGAATCTCGGCGCGCGCCGTATTCAGCTCCGCTTGGAGCGCGTCCGTCAGGCGCCGCGCGAGCGCGTGCGCGCCCGCCTCGAACATCGGTCGCAGCCGCTCGAACGCAGCCCGCGCGCGCTTCGCGGCCTGCACGAAGACATCGGTCGCCACCTCGACGGGGCCCCCACTCGATGGCCCTGCAGCGCGCACGCCCTGCTCAGGGGGGGGGCGCAGGCGCTCGAGCGTCTGGCGCAGCGCCTGAGCGCGCGTCCGCCACTGCTGGACGAGCAGCGGCTCAAGCCCCGGCGTCGTGGCCTGAACCTCGACGAGGCCGCTCGCGCGGGCGACGGCCACCTCGGCTTGGGCCATGACCTCGCGCCACTTTGCCTCGGCCGTCGGCAGCGCGACCCGGGCCGCCCGCGCCTGCGTAGCGGCCTCGGCGGCCACGCCCTGACGCTGGACGAGCTCGTCCCGCGTGGACTCGACGAGGCGCACCCACCGGGCGGCCTGCTTGCGCCGCTCGACGAGCAGGTCTTCGGTCCGAAGGAGCGCACGCGCCAAATCCGAGAGCGCGAGCGCCTCGGCCGCCGCGAGGGCCTCGCGCGCTACCACCGAGCGGCCCGCGGCATGCGCGGCGCGCGCGGTGTTCAGCGCAGCGTATGCCCGCTCCACGCCGCCCTCTCGCAGGCGCGCGACTGCCTCAGCCTCAAGACCCGCGGCGAGGGCTTCGAGGTCGCGCGTCACCGACTCCGCCTCGTGAGCGCGCGTCGACAGCGAAGCGGGCAGCGGCGTCGACTTCGGCGCCCGCGCGCTGCGCTGTGACAGACGCCGCGCCTCGGCAGCCGCCGCCTCGACCGTCTCAACAACGCGCTCCGCGATACGCAGCGCTTCTTGGGCCTCGCGCGGCTCGCCCGGGTCTCGCGGCTTGGGGGGCGGCGGTCTACGCGGACGCGCCTCGGCAGCCGGCCCTCGCGGCGACGGTTGCGCCGCGCTGGCCCGCTCGCCCCGCTGGCGCCGCGCGCGGATCTCGGAGAGCGCCGCGTTGACGCGCTTTGTCTCCTCTTCGGCGCGCCTGACGGCTTCGGCGCCCTCGGCCTGAGCGCGGTCGGGGTGGCATGTGGTCACGCGCGCGAGCCACGCCGCCTTGACCTCGGCGTCCGACGCTGTGGGCGTGATGCCGAGCACGCGATACGGGTCCGAGGCGCTCATCGCGCGCATCCTAGCGCACGCGCGCCTGGCACGACAGGCTCAGGCTTGGGCCGCGGCCGCCGCGACGGAGCGTGCGTCGTACAGGTGACCCATGCGGATCGCCTTCGTCTCGAGGTAGCCCCGGTTCACGGCGTTCACGCCCGTCAACAGCTTGCGGCGTCCGGAGACGCGCACGCCCGAAGCCTCCAAGGCCGCGATCTTCAAAGGATTGTTGGTCAACAGCTGGACAGACACCACGCCGAGCGCGCGCAGCATGTCGACCGCGACGTCGTACGAGCGCGCGTCGTCCGGCAGGCCGAGTTGGCGGTTCGCCTCAAGCGTATCCGCGCCCGCCTCCTGAAGGGCGTAGGCGCGGATCTTGTTGCCGAGGCCGATGCCGCGGCCCTCCTGCCGCAGATACAGCACCACGCCGCGGCCTGCGCGCTGAATCGCGCTCAGCGCCGCCTCGAGCTGCGCTGCGCAGTCGCACTTGAGCGAACCGAAGACCTCACTGGTCAGACACTCGGAGTGCACGCGGCAGAGCACGTCCTCTCCTCCATCGACGTCGCCGACGGAGAGCGCGAGGTGCTCGCGGCCTTCGGCGTCGATGAGAACGCGAACGTCGAACTCACCGTGCTCGGTGGGCAGACGCGTATGCGCGTAGAAATTCGTCATCGAGAGTAGCCTTTCGTCAGAGCGTCCATGCGTCCGGGCCGCGATCGTCGCAGCCCCCATTAAGATGCATTTGAACCGAGTTGGATGCGCGACAACGCGTGTCGGAACGCGCTCGCGTTGCCGGTGATGATCCGCCCGCCATTCGCCTCGACGAACGGGCGCACGCTCTCAAGGTTCGCGCCGCCCACGAACCACGGCCGCGGACTGCTCGCGTCCGCGTAAGCGCGGAAGAGCCCTGCGACGTCGGGCGACTTGGGCGGGAGGGTCATCGAGAGGCCAATGGCGGCCGGCTTCAAGGCCTCTGAGGCGCGCGCGATCGAGCTCGGCGGGTTGCGCTGTCCGAGCACGATGGGGCGCCACCCCCCCTCGATGATGTGCAGCGCGACGCCGAAGAGCGGCAAGTCGTGCTGCTCCTCGTCGATGCACGCCAGCAGCACGCTGGGGCCGGAGACCGCGCGCGAGAGTAGACCGACCAAGTGCGCGAGGGCTTCGCCTATGGCGCGGGAAGCGAGGTGCTCTGCGGCGATCTCGCACTCTCCGCGCACCCACAGGCGCCCGATCTCGACGAGGACCGGCGAGAAGATGGTGTCGTACACCGACGCAGGGCTCCCAAAGTAGAGCGCCCCCTGGATCTCTCGCCGCAGCCGCTGCTCGTCGAACGCCATCGTCGCTTGGAGCAGGCGCTCGACGGCGGTCTGGGCATATTCAACATGAGGCGCGCCTTGGAGCGCCTCGCTCGGCGGCTCGACGGACTCGTTGAGCACTTGCCGCGCGGCTTCGCTCGGTGCGAGCCCTTGGTTCTGCAGAACGAGGAGTCGGCGCACCTCGGCCACGTCGCGGTCTGAGTAAAGTCGGTAGGCGCTCTCCGAGCGCCCGGGGCGCGGGAGTCCGTAGCGTCGCTCCCATGCGCGGAGCGTCGCGGCGGGCACGCCTGTCATCTCGGCGACGGCTTGAATCCTGTACCGGGGCGTCTCATCCATGGGTTTTCACCTGCTTGCCGAGCATCAATCGGAGCGCGGCTTCAAGCGAAGGAGCGCCGAACTCAAAACCCGCGGCTTGGAGCCGCGTGGGGACCGCGTGGGTGCTCGCGAGTAAGGCCTCGCGGCCCATCTCACCGAAGAGCGCGCTGACGGCGAGCCCCGGGAGCGGCGGCCCGACGGGTCGACCGAGCACCCGCGCCAAAGTGGTCGCGAGCTCACCCTGCGTGACGCCCTCGGGCGACACGACGTTATAGAGACCGTCGAACGTGGGATCGAGCGCGGCACGGTGGAGCGCCCCGACCGCGTCGTCCAGGTCAATCCAAGGCATCCACTGACGCCCCGAGCCCACACGACCGCCGAGGCCGGCGCGAAAAGCAGGCAACATCTTCTCGAGCGCGCCGGAGCGCGGATCGAGCAGCACGCCGAAGCGCAAGTGAACGGTGCGCGCTCCCGCGGCACGCGCTGGCTCGGCAGCAGACTCCCAAGCGCGCACGACGTCGGCCAAAAACCCTGCGCCGCCCGTAGCCGACTCGTCGAGGCGCGCATCCCCCCGGTCGCCGTAGAGCCCAGTGGCCGAGGCACAGACGAAGGCGGGCTTCGGCCCCGGATGCCGCGCGATGGCTTCGGCGAGCAGGCGGGTGCCCTCGACGCGGCTGC
>Ga0209598_10001652_pt1 | contig 18054 bp, 17 predicted proteins | sample M_140807_EF_Meta_FD_187317 | JGI IMG/M metagenome (GOLD analysis project Ga0209598, IMG submission 187317) | Freshwater microbial communities from Lake Montjoie, Canada to study carbon cycling - M_140807_EF_MetaG (SPAdes) (version 2) | ecosystem: Environmental > Aquatic > Freshwater > Lake...
CACGACCGGCAGCGCGGATTTTTTCGGCGTTTCAAATGCCCAGTGGTTGCTGAACTCGGCTCCCTGGCGGATCCATTCGGTGAGCAGTTGAATCTGGTTCTCGTCTAACAGTTTCTCGACGTCCTTCGGCATCCGCTCGTCGGGGTCGTGCGACCGGATGCGCCGCACCAACTCGCTTTCCTCGGGTTTGCCGGGCACGATGTTGCGTTTGCCCTCGGCATTGACAAAACCCAGCGCGTTGTCGCGCAGGTCGAGGCGCAGGGTTTCGCCCGCCTCATTCACCGCCTTCTTGGCGCGACTCGCGGTGTCGGGTCCATGGCAGTGGTAGCAGTGGTTCGACAGGATCGGCTGCACGTCGCGGTTGTAATTGATGCGCCCGGCGAGCGGGGCTGCGGCTCCCGCCATGACCGTGCCGGTCCTGCTCTTGCCACAGGCGGCAAGCAGGGCCAGCAAGACAATCAACAGTATGCGGGAACGGGACATTCGATGAAGCAAAAATGATTCCCCCGCCCCTGCGAGGGAACGCCGGGACTTTAGCGCACGAAATTTGAGAAAACAAGTCCGAGCACGACCCGGCATGAATTCAATCATGTCCGGCGACAGCGATCGAGAGCTCGTTTATTTCTTCAAAACGATCACATCCGAAGCGGCATGGTTCATGCGGCCGCCGCCGACGGTCTTGAAGCCATAGATGTAGTACGCCGTTGTATTGCCGGGGATCGGTTGTTGCGAGACCAGTTCACCGTTGGCGAGGTTGCACTGGATGAAGTTCCACTTGCGGTCCTTCATCAAGCCGCCGGCGTTGGTGATATACACCCATGCCTCCGAGAAGTCGCCTTTGTATTTCGAACGAATCACGCTGCCGGGATTTCCGCTCGGCTTTTCGATTTTCGGCAGCGGCGGTCCGCCTTTGACGATGTTGTCGGCGAACGTATAAATTTCCGGCGCGTCCTCCCAGCAGTTGCCGTGACCATGGGCGAGAAACGGTCGCAGGCACAGACTGCTCGGTCCGGCGGTGGTTCGGGCGGATTTGGCAAAGATATCAATTTGGAAAACCGGATCGGCCACGCCGGTGACCCACAACATCGGCATTTTGGCAAAGGGCAGATGGACCGAAGGATCCCACTTCTTCCGATAGTCGCCGAACTGTGCTTCGGTCATGTTCTTCGGCGGAAACCAGCAGGCCAGACCGGGGTTGTCGCTTTCATGAATGAAGCCACAACCATAAACCGGGATCACGAAGGCGAATCGCGAATCGATTCCCGCCACCGCGCTGACGAGCGTGCCGCCCCACGAAATCCCATTCAGTCCGATTTTTTTCGGATTGATCTCGGGGTAGGATCGCAGCAGCGAATTCGCACGGATGATGTCGGCAACGGCGTGATAGTACCACTGTTCCTTGTCGGGCAGTGCGCGATCGCCGAACCAGTCGATGCGCGAGGGCCCGGCATTCGGATGTGCGACACCGACCGGGGCATTGCCTTCCAGGCCGTGCGCATTGCCGCCCGGCAGATGGCCTTCCAGGTCCATGACAATCGCGGCATAACCGTGGCTGTTCCAGGTCCGGACCCATCCCGGATAGGCGGTGCCGCCGCCACCGTGGGCGCAAACCACGGCAGGCCAGCCGCCGGCCGGTGGCGTGCCCTGGGGTGCTGCGTAGTAGGCGAACACCCAGGTCGGCTTGCCTTTGTAGGGTAGTCCTTCGTAAAACAGGGATTTCATTCCGGCGGCCGGACGTTCCGCGGCAGGATGCGTCGCTGGCGCCTTTGCGAGCGTGGCGGTTTCCCATACCGCTTGGGCTGCGGGGTTCGCTGTGGCAGGGGGCAAGGCGAGTCCGACCACGATGGAAAAAACGACGAGCCATGCGATTTTCCCCGCAACGGATTGGCGCTTCCCGCCTGGTAGTGAAATGACGACGGGGGACTGTGCGTTTGAGGACCTGAGGTTTTTTGATTGCATGCGGAAGTAACGAATGGATGGAAAAATCGGCGGGCGGCACCGTTTTCAAGGGAGAAAGTGCCGCCGCAACCTTGCCCAATGATACAGCTTCAAGCCCGTGGCTCTATCAAGTCACGGAAGAAAGCAGGGGTTTTCCCATTCATCAGGTTGTTGATGGATATGGTCACTTTGCAGGGCACGAGCCGCTGCGTTGATTCCACGGGAGTTTCGAGATCAACATGCCCATCGCGCAGGTGTCGGTGATTCCGGCAAAGATCAGTCCCGCGCCGACAAAGCCGGAGAGCCAGATGAACGCGGGATTCACGAAATGCGCGAGCAGCACGCCGCAGAGAACCATGGCTCCGGCTGCAATGCGCACCTGGCACTCCAGCGACATGACCTTGCTGATGCCGCGATTGACCGGCAGGCCTGCGTCGGCCCAGGCCAAGGTGCCGCCTTCGACGACGGTGCATTCCCTGAAGCCGTCTTTTTCGAACATCTCCGCCGCCTGTTTCGCGCGACTCCCCGATCGGCAAAGCACAAATACCGGCTGATCCTCGGCAAACCCTTGCTCACCCGCGAGTCGCGACGGATCAAGCCGGTCGAGCGGCACGAGATGCACGCCGGGGACATGCACTTCCGCGTGCTCCGCAGGGGTGCGAACGTCGAGGAGGTGGAGTTTTTCGCCGGACAGAATGCGGGAGTGGAGCTGGGCGGGAGTGATGGTATTCATAAGGATCTCTGACTGTTGGGAAATTGCGTATCGGACTTGTTAGGCATGGAAAGAAAAATGCGGGGCTTATCGGGCGGAGAAAAGGAAAGGGAGCAAGCGAAAATTTTGACGGAGAGAATTCGCCGCAACAGCTGTATCGGCGGGGTTGATTTTGATTTTAACCGATTGGTTACATCACTGCGGAAATCGTTTTTTTCATCCCTCCGCACGATCCCTTTTGTGGCGGCTTTTGTTAGGAGGTTTGACGGGGGTCTTGGCCGGAATTCGAACCCGATTCTAGCGCGACCGGCTCGCACACCTGCCCGGAGAACGGCGGCGTGCCGGCATTGAGAATGACCAACCTGACCCGGTAAAGCACGGAGGGCAGGTAGTTCGCGCCGAGGCAGGACCAGAGTTGATTCCGCTGTTCAAAGTTCAGCGGCTGAGACTCGACCCGCATGATCTCGATCCCCGGATCAAGTGCCGGGAATTCAGCATGTGTGAACACGGAAAATCGACGGAAAAAACGCATCACCTCGAAGATGCATCCGAGCGCTTCGTCGGGCCGAGTGAAGTTGGCGGCGCAGAGCACTTGCAGGCTGAGGTGCAACGCAGGCTCCGCGATGAAGGGCCGGGCACCGAAGTCTTTGTCCCCCGGCGTCATGTTCCTCAGCGATTGCTCTTCCTCCAGATTGACAACGCAAAGACCCAACGAGTCTTTCGCGAACGCGCAATCGCACGTGTCATCCGCCATTTGCGTCAACATGACTTTGAATCCGGCGTTGCCCAAGCTGGCCCGCAAACCAGCGCGCAACTGATCCGTTAGAAATTGTAGCGCGACATCCAACATAAATTGATCACTTTTGACAGGATTGCCGCGCAGTCCGGCAACTTGCCGCCAAGCGAATCACGGCGCCAAAAAACCGTCAGTGGCGCGCCCCGGACCATGGTGCGTCCTGGAAAAGGAATTCGCAGGCCGCGGAGCGGAGTAATACGGGGCATCCCGCTGGAGGAAGCTTACTCCCGTGTTACTTCGGCTTTTTCACCGGAGCGGGTGCTGGAACGGGCGGAGCCTTCGGTTTTGGCGGAGTCGGAGGAGTGGGAGGTGCGGGGAGAGCGGACGAGGACTTGTCGGGTTTCGCCTCGATGGTGGAGGCGGTCATCGTATATTCGATCGTGACTTTCGAACCCACCTTCAACTCGCCGGTGACTTTGGTGTCGGCGGTGCGGGCGATTTCCCACTTTTCCTTTTCCTTCTGAACTACGATTTTTGTGTCGGTGAGTTCGAGGATGGGACCGGTGACCTGGTAGGCCCGGGCGTGTGCGGAGAATCCGATCAGGACGAAGGAGGCGGCGATTAGGACTGATTTTTTCATGTTGGTTGTTTATTGATTGATTGCTAGGATTTGTTGGTTTGCCAGGGAAGGAAAATGGGTGTTGGAAAGCTTGCGCCTCGTCAGATACAGGGCGAGGTAGGACAACATTTCACACGCATCTTCATTGCAGGCGAAAGTATCTTTTTCGTAATCAGTGTCAAGAATTTTACCGACCGCCTCAGCATGTTCGATGCCTGGCAAGTGAAAAACAGGATGGATTGGTCCCGTTACTTCGCTGCCTGCGGTGGTGGGGCACTGACTTCCAGTTCGATGGAATAGGACCCGTCATCGCTTTTTTCCAGCACCTTCATGATCACGGGTGCGTCCTTGTTTTCAAACCGGTCTCCCGGTTGAAAAGGAGCGTTCAACAGGTCTTGTTTCGGATAGACGACAACCGAATTCTGTCCGGAAGGCAGTTTGGCATCGACGCTGTAAACAAGCACACCGGTGGCATTTTCAGCCTTCTCTTGATCGCGGAAAGGCTGAGCAATCTCGAAAACAAAAACCTTGCTGGGCTTGGCCGGATCATCGGCGGGCACCGCGATCATCGAGAGACCGGACGATCCGTTCAGTGGCGTCAGCTTGAATTGATGTTTCCCCGAGACCACATAGGTCTTCCGGTCGGCTTCGAGCCAGGTCAGCTTGTGGCGATGCCAGCCGAGGAAGCCCGCGGCTTTTCCGGCGGCCGACATGATGTCCCATTCCCCTGTCGGATTCTTCGTGCCTTTGGCATCGGCATAAGAATACAGGTCGGGCAGCCCCATCAAATGTCCCGTCTCGTGGGCGAGCACATACGGGGTCGCCGTGGTGATGTTCAGCGCGAGATTGATCTTCTTGCCTTTGTAGGGGATGGCGATCTCATCGCGCTCTCCGAATGCGGTATTGCCGATATGCGGCAGATTGACCATGATGAAGTCGTAGGCAAGGAAATCGACTTCCGGATAAAGGCGGAAGATTTCGACGAACAGCTCGCGATGCTCCTCCGTTGTTTTGCTGCTGTACTCCTTGTGGGACTTGGGCAGGCGACGCCATCCATCGATGTGTTTGATGTCAAAACTCAGTTTTCCATATGACTGCACGCGGAAAAGTTCCTGGAACCTGCCTTCGCCCAGAACAGTTTTACCCCGCTCCACGGTTGTGACGTCCATCGGAGCATCCGGGAAGTCCACATAGAGCATGATGGTTTTCTTGAGGCCGACGCTGCTGTCGTAGATCAGCGGATCGTTGGGTCCTTCGGTTTTGTAGACATCGCCCTTGGGGTCCAATGCGGGGATGTCCTCAGCGGCGACACCAAGAATGGCGCCGGCTGCGAGAATTATGCCTAACTTGAATGTTGTAGTCATTTGTGTGGTCCTTTCTATATTAGTTTGAGTGTACTGAATTTGTATTGGTGAATGTTGTGCATAGTGAAAGTGAGGGGCTCAATCGAGCCGCTGCTTCGGGGGTGGCGGCGCGGGTGGTGCGGCGGGGCCCGGCGGACCAGGAGGAGGAGGTTCGGCCAGCCGATTGACTTCGAATTCGAGCGGTCCGTTGAACACGGTGTTGCCGTCCACTTCCCAACCGCAGGGGATGCGCATGATGTCGGCGATCTCACGTGCCTTGAGATAGGTTTCAAAGCCATCGGGGTTCACCTTGAAAATCAGGGCGATGCCGTTGTAGGAACTCAGCTTGTAGGCGATTTCATGAAAGCGGCCCTTCGGCTGGTTCATGTCCTCCAGCGACGCGTCGCCTTTCCCGGCTCCGAAATCGATCTGATAATTGAGGGTGGTGCCGAACTTGTTTTCCGGCACTCTGATCGACTGGCCGCGGACGGTGAGGTTGAGCTTGGCAAAATGGTTCACCACCTTGCTCTGGTCGTAAATGATGCGGTCGAGCGCGCGCGGCACTTTGATCCGTTGATGGATGAAATTGCGCTTCTCCTTGTCAAACTCGTCCATCACCATGTCGTGAGCGGTGATCGGGTCGACAAGGTAGGCCTGCTTGCCGCGGATGAAGCAGTAGTAAAGTTTTGCGTTCTTCGGAACATCGCGGCTGTTGGGGATGCGCACGACTTTCGGCGGCGCGGGTTTTTCCGAAGGCATTTTGTCGAGCAGCGCCTTGAGGCTGTCGCGCTCGGTGATCAGCGCGGAAAGCACGGACTGTTGCTTGGTGAGTTCCTCCGCGCGGGCGGTCGATTCTTTTTGCAAAGTCGGGATGTCGAAAAGTTTGATGTTCTTTTCCTTCCACTCCGCCTCGAGCAGATTGAGTTCGGCGGCAACACCGGCATCGGTATGATAGCTGGCAAGGCTGGCGATTTCGGTTTCCGCGGATTTTTTTCCGGCATTGGTCTGTTCGAGCGAAGTCTGCACCTGTGCGACCTGGGCGGCGGTGGCGGGAACAAGATCGGTCAATACCTTGCGGACCGCGTGCGCGATGCTGATGCCCATCATCACCAGCACAATGGTGAGAACGCCGACGACATTGGTCATCGTGTCCATGAGGGCCACGAAGGGCAGCTCATCGCTGTGATCATTTCTGCGCTTGGCCATGGTTTAGAAAATCATTGGTTGATTATTTTTCAAACAGGCTCAGATCCACTTCGCCGGCACCGGGAATCGGCAGTTTGCCCGTCACCAGACCGTAGTGGTTTTCCGCCCAGCCGGCGGCGGCGTTGTAGGATGCCCAGCCGTCCGCGCGGACCAAAAAAATCAACATCGCATTGGGCGTGGCTTTCACCTGGTTGAGAAATTGGTTGTAGTTGCCGTCCGACATCACGCTGTCCTGTCCGACGTTTTGCTTTTCCGTGCGACCTTTGCGCACGGTGATCGCGGCGTTCGAGGTCTCGACAAAAAACAGCTTGCGGTTGCCGCCGAAGCCGCTTCCGGATGGTTGAACGAGCACCGGCAGCGGCTTGTCGTCGGGTTTTTTCTTGCGCAATTCGAGTTCCTTTTTGAGTGCCTCGATTTCCTTGGCCATCGGCGTCACTTGGCGGATGATCGCTTCGATTTGCGAAACCTGGTTCTCGACCTGTTTCTGCAAGACGGTCGCCTGTTCCTTATTGGTCTTCGCTTCCGCACCGGACATTTCCAGATGTTTTCGCAGTTCGGTCAGTCGCGCTTCCCTGGCCCGGGCTTCCGCCTGTGTCGCAGTGAGTTCCGCCAATCGGGTTTTCAACGGCGCGCTTTCCTGCTCTGCGGTTTTCAGCATCTGGGTGAGTTCGGCAAATTTGCGCGCGAGACTTTCCTCCTCGGGGGTGCGTCCGTTGGATTGCCGGGTCTGCGCCACGCACAGCACGACGATGATCAGGATCAGCACCCCGATCAGAGCGCAGAGGATGTCGAGGAAGGGAATCATCATCACCTCGTCGCGATTCGCTTTTCGGCGTTTGGCCATGGGAGGATTGTTGCTTTCTCAGTTCAGGGGTTCATGCCTCGTCGTTGCGCGACCACGGCCACTTGCGCCGGACCTGGCGGATGACGATTTGTTTTTCACCAAGGCTGGCGAGCACATCGTTGAGTCCCTGGATTCCGGTGTGCAGTCCCTTGAGATACTCGGAAACCTGGCTCATCGACTCCTTGACCGCCTTGTCCGATTCCTCGCGCATCGCGGCGGTTTTGACGACGAACTCCTCGCTGACCGTTTTCTGGAAGGCCGCCATTTTTTCATCGAGGCTGGTTGCATAGCCGACCATGCGCGAGGAGAGTTCGTTCAAGTCGCTGAGAAACTCGTGATGCGCGCTGGTGAGTTGCTTGACCACCGCATCGGCGATGGCTCCGGTGTCGCCGTTGCCCGCACCCACGCCGTCGTTGAGTCGCGGCAGCAGGACTTCGTTGCAGAAGGCATCGATCTCGTTGAGGTTGTCATCCTCCTGTTTCGAGAGGGAATTGATTGGGAAATTCAGCATCATCGCGAGCACCAGGCCGAGCAGGGTGGCATCGAAGGCCGTGCCCAGTCCGCTGGTGACGTTGTTGATCGAGCTGACAATCTTGCCGACATCCTCGACGTTGGCGAAGTTCATGCCGCCGATGGCCTGGGACAGTCCGAGCACCGTGCCGATGAATCCGAGCAGCGGGATCGCCCAGAGAAAGGCGCGAGGCAGGGTGTAGCTGCCGCCGATGCGCGCGCTGTCGATGTCCGACTGGCTGGACATCATTTCGCGCACATCCGACACCGATTGGCGGATTTCGAACAGCTCCAATGCCTTGCGGATGCGGTTGACCATCAGGCTGTCGCGCAGTTTGCGGGGCAGCCTGTACACGTGATCGATGAACTGCGAGACATTGCCGACGTGGATTTCCTTGCCGAGCTGCATGGGCAGCACATCGAGCAGCAGAGCGGCGCGCTGGTGGCGGAGTTTTTTGAACTTGAGGTACAGGATCGCGATCGCCCAGGTGAAGAACAAGGTGTTGAGAAAACTGACGAGCAGGTGTTTGTAGAACAGCGAGGAGAGAAATTCCATTGCGCTGTAGGACGAGATGGCCTTGTCGGCGTGGGGGATGAAAGGCGCGAGCATCATGTACCACAACGCGAGCAGGAACGCGCCGATGCCGAGGCTGAGGAAAATGTTCGGATTGGTGGGGTCGGTCTCCTTCCAGACCTGGCGGGTCGCCGTGCGGTGCGCCGATCCCGCCTGGGTAGAGGCGGACTCCGGCATGGCGGAAGGAATGACGAGTCGCGCATTGCAACCCGGGCAGCGGACGAGATGACCGGCCTGCTCGGGCTCGGCTTTGAGTTGCATGTTGCAACTGGGGCAGGAGAAAATCATTGTTTCGTGGGCTGGCGGGCTTGGCAGGAGCAAGCTTTCTTCGCTTGCGCATCACGCCCGCGAATCTAAATTGCCAACCCGCACTGTCGAGGCAAATTTTGAGATGCGCCTGCCTGCCGCCGAGCGATCACCATTGGAAAACCACGGGAGGCACCACGATGCGGACGTTTTCGCTTCGCTCGTTCTTCTGGTCTTCGAGCGCGCTGACAATGCCATTGGTGAATTCCACCACCTTTCTGCTTTTCTCGATCTGGGTCACGCTGACGAGTTGTCGGTACATCTCACCGGTGTAAGGATTTCTCACCGTGGTGTAGTTCTTCTGCTCCTCGGATTCGATGAACTCCCACTTGCCGCTTTTCCCTTCGGGTGTTTCGCGCAACGAGCTTTTCGTCGGTTTGCCGAGCGACTGAGAGACTTCCTCCGTGGTCATGCCGAGAGCCACTTCCTTGGCGGCGATCAGCGAGTTGATCTCAATTTGCCGGGTGTAAAACTTTTTCAGGTTTTCGACGAACTTCGGGTCGTTCGAGGAAAAGGCCCAAGGCCCCACCCATCCGGAAATGCCGTCGACCGTGCCCTTGCCACGCACTTTGTAGGCCTTGTCGGTGATCGCTTCAATCTTCACCTTCTGGTCGGCCTTGATCACCCCCAGCTTCACCTTGCCGTCGACATCGGAAAAGACCGGCGCCTCTTTGACGATGGTCAGCACGATCTGTTTATCGGGCATTTCAGTCAAGTACACCACCCGCGGGTCGCTGTCCAGAAGCGACTTGCGCTCGCCGTGTTTGGTTTGCGCGGAAAGGGGCAAAAGAAGCATTAAAACCAAGCCAAACGGTTTCATAAGAACAAAGTATCACCAGCGCCCAAAAAGCAAAGGACAAAGATACAACGAGGCCGGATCTCCATTTATTCGATAAAAGTGCGTCGAGCGGATCCTTTTGGCAAAAAACGTCGTTGCAGATGCGGCGGAAATCCCCGACTATCACTTCGCCCATGCGCTATCCCATCTCTGCAACACTCTTTGATATCGCAAAATCCGTGATCCCCGGCGGGGTGAATTCCCCGGTCCGCGCCTTCCGCAATGTCGGCGGCGACCCGTTTTTCGTGCGCCGCGCCAAGGGCAGCCGCATCGAGGACATCGACGGCAACATCTACATCGACTACATCGGCACCTGGGGTCCGGCGATTCTCGGCCATGCGCCGATCGCGGTGATCGATGCCGTGCACCAGGCGGCGAAAAACGGCTTGTCTTTCGGCATTCCCAACGAGCACGAGGTGGAAATGGCGCAGATGATCTGCTCCTGGGTGCCGTCGGTGGAAAAAGTGCGGATGACCAATTCCGGCACCGAGGCCACGATGTCGGCAATCCGCCTGGCGCGGGGCTATACCCGGCGCGACAAGATCATCAAGTTCGACGGCTGCTACCACGGCCACAGCGATTCATTGCTGGTGGCAGCGGGTTCCGGTGCGCTGACATTTGGCGAGCCCGACTCCGCGGGTGTGCCCGCCTCGTTCGCGGCGGAAACCATCGTGCTGCCCTTCAACGACCCCGCCGCTGTGGAGGCTGCGTTTGCCCGCTGGGGCGAGCAGATTGCCGCGCTGATTCTCGAACCCTATCCCGCCAACGCGGGTCTGATCCTGCCCCAGCCGGGGTTTCTTTCTTTTCTGCGGGAAATCACCGAACGCCACGGCTGCGTGCTCATTTTCGACGAAGTGATGACCGGATTCCGGCTCGGCAAAGCGGGTGTGCAGGGCTTGGAGTTTGTCACGCCCGACCTTTCCTGCTTCGGCAAAGTCATCGGCGGCGGTCTGCCGGTGGGGGCGTTCGGCGGCAAAGCCGAAATCATGGACTGGCTCGCCCCGCTCGGACCGGTTTACCAGGCCGGCACGTTGAGCGGCAATCCCCTCGCGATGGTGGCGGGTTTGACCCAATTGCACGAACTCGAAAACGCCGGCGCCTACGAAAAACTCGATCAGATCGGAGCTTATTTGCAGGGTGGCATCGAAATCATCCTGACGGAAAAGGGCATCCCGCACCGCCTCAACCGCGTCGGCTCGATGTTCTGTCTGTTCTTCACCGATCAGGAAATCATCAACCTTGAATCCGTGAAAACGCAGGACATGACCCTGTTTCGAAAGCTGTTCTGGGCCCTGCTCGACAAAGGCGTTTACATCGCCCCGAGTCCCTATGAAACCGGCTTCCTCTCGCTGGCTCATACGCGGGAGGACATCGATTTCACCCTCGAAGCGCTCGAACAGGCGATCGCGGAAATTTGAGATCAGGCCATCATCCCTCACCGGGGGAGAGCAGCTTGGCCAGATTCGAGCCTCGTCCGACCACGACCACGCCGTCGCCGGCTTGCAGGGGAGATTCCCGTTTCGGCCGCAGTTCGGTGCCGCCCTCCTTGCGGTGCAGGGCGATGACAATCACCGAGCCGGCGTGCTGACGTTCGAAGTCGGCGATGGTTTTTCCCGCAAAGGGTGAATATTTCGGGATCACCGCTTCTTCCAATTCAAGACCGAGAACGCTCAGTTCCGCCTGCAGTTGATCGGACTTCTCCGCGTTGTCAATGAGTTCCTCCGCCTCAGGGAAAAGGATCAGGTGTGCGATGCGTTCGGCACCGATGTGGGCGGGCAGCACCACGCGATTCGCCCCGGCCTGCAGCAATTTGCGCTCGGTTGATGGATCTTCACCTCGGGCAATGATGGTCAAATCCGGATTCAATTCCCGCGCGCTGAGCGTGATGAACACATTGCTCGCATCCGACGGCAGCACGGTGGCGAGAACGGCGGCGCGCGTCACCCCGGCTTCAAGCAATACGGATTCCTCGGTGGCTTCGCCCTCCAGGGTGAGATACCCGGCTTCGCGCGCGGACTCGAGTCGCCGCGGATCCTTGTCCACGATCACGAAGGGACGCTGCCCATCCTTGAGGTCGGACGCCACCATGCGCCCGATTCTGCCGTAGCCGCAGATGATGGTGTGGTTGTTCAATTTTTTTATTTCCGCATTCATACGTCTGTCTCCCATGGCGCGGCGGATCTGTCCCTCCATCAGGACCTGCACAAAAGCACCGCTCACAAATATCACGCTGAAGCATCCGAGCACGATCAGCAACATCGTAAATCCCCGCAGCCCTTCTTCCTGGATCGGCCGGACCTCGCCGTATCCGACGGTGAAAATCGAGATGACCACCATGTAAATGGCATCCGACCAACCCCAGCCCGCGACCAGATAGCCGACCACCCCTGCGACGATGACCACGGTCAGGAAAACGAGACCGGAAAGCAGGTTGCGGGTCGGATGATTCATCAATAGGCGATCCCTCTGGATGCATGCCGCATGCCATGATCGGGAAAATCCCGCGCTTGACCTGTTTGGCCTGCCATGCGGGTGGAACCGGCTGTGGCTGTCACCGCAATCAAAGCGAGAGCCTGACGAGTTTTCTCCGCGCCACCAGCATTGGATGGTTCTTCAAACAAACAAAATTGAAAGGCGGGTTTAAGGATTTTTTTTCAGGTGCCAGCCTGACTGATCCGGTTGCAGCAGGCTGGCGAGGGGGAAACCGGCGAGGTCGAGATGGACGATCATCCATTCCAGCAGGCAGAGCGAGGCGACGGCATCGTAGAGCGCGTCGTGCCAGGTACGCTCGGGAACCAGCGCGGAAATTTTTTCGGTCAGCGCGAGTTCGCGGCACAGGTGTCCGAGGGAATGTTCCCGCTCCTGCGGCCAGACCGCGCGCGACAGCAACAAGGTGTCGACCCACGGACCGAAGCCGTGACCGGGGAAGGCGCGCAGGAATTTTTTTTCCGTGCCTTTGCCGTGAGCGACCATCACGCGGCGTTCGAGATGATTTTTCACTTCGGGCCACAGGGAAACCAGCGGAGGGGCGTCTTTCAGTTCGGCGGGGCCGATGCCGTGCTGTTTTTGCGCGGCCCAGGTGATCGCTTGTTGCGTGTGCAAGTATGAATCGAACATCGCAGAGAAGCCCGCATGAGGGGACCACTGCGCGATGCCGATCTGGATCGGAGTGTCGGTCACACCGCGGGCGGCACCGGCCGATTCGAAGTCGATTGCGGCAAAGTTGTGGTCCTGGATGATTCCGGCACTCGAAGGCATGGATGCTCCCAAAGAGCCTTTTTTCCAGCCGCTGACCAGAAAAAAATCCTCCGCCAAAAGATCGCCGCCTTCAGGCGATGATCTCATGCACCACCTTGCCGTGCACGTCGGTCAGGCGGAAATCCCGACCGGAATAATGATAGGTCAGTTTCTCGTGGTTCATGCCGAGCAGGTGCAGTATTGTCGCGTGCAGGTCGTGAACGTGCACCGGCTTGTCGACGGCGGCAAAACCGAACTCATCGGTGCTGCCATGAACGTGCCCGCCTTTCACTCCGCCGCCGGCCATCCACATGGAGAAGCCATAGTGATTGTGGTCGCGGCCCTTCATGACCCCGCTGTTCGATCCCGCCTGCGGCAGTTCCACCACCGGAGTGCGGCCGAACTCCCCACCCCAGACGACCAGGGTTTCGTCGAGCAATCCACGCATTTTCAAGTCGCCGAGCAGCGCGCCGATGCCCTGATCGCACTGACCGGCAAGTCGGCGGTGGTCCTCGATGTTGTCATGGCTGTCCCACGGTTGTTCGTTGCCGTGCCAGAGCTGGATGTAACGCACGCCGCGCTCCAACAAGCGGCGGGCCATGAGGCACTGACGCGCGAAATTTCCCGGACCATACATGTCGCGCACCGCCTGTGGTTCGCGCGAGGTGTCGAACGCATCGGTGGCCTCGCTTTGCATCCGGTAGGCCAGTTCGAAACTGCGGATGCGCGCCTCCAATTGCGGGTCGTGCTGGTGGCTCCGCAGGTGCTCCTGATTGATGCGCTGCAAAAATTCCAACTGCTTCGCCTGCCGTGCGTCGCTCACATTGGTGTTGTGGAGGTTTTCGAGCATCTGGTCCACCTGCTGGATCGAGGAGTCGAGATAGGTGCCTTGAAATCGTCCGGGCAAAAACGACGAGCGCCAGTTTTCCGAGCGTTTGATCGGCATGCCGCCAGGACAGAGGGAAATGTACGCAGGCAGGTTTTCATTCTCACTGCCGAGACCATAACAAATCCACGATCCCATCGAAGGACGCACTTGCCGACCCTCGCCGCAGTTCATCAGCATCAGCGAGGGTTCGTGATTCGGCACGTCGGCATGCATCGAACGAATCACGCACAAATCGTCGGCATGTTTCGCGGTGTGCGGGAACAGCTCGCTGATTTCCAATCCCGACTGGCCGTGGCGCTGGAATGTGAAGGGCGAACGCAACGCCGCGCCGGTGGGACGCTCGGTTTTCAAGCCTTCCAGCGAAATGGGCTTGCCGTGCTGCTCTTGCAGGGCCGGTTTGGGGTCGAAGGTGTCGACCTGCGATGGTCCGCCGTTCATGAACAGATGCACGACCCGTTTGGCCTTGCCCGCAAAGTGCGGAATGGCGGATCCCTGCGTTCCGACCGACGGGGCACTCGCGCCCTCCAGCATGCTGCCGAGCGCCATGCCGCCGAATCCCATGCCGCAGCGGCGCAGAAAATCGCGTCGATCGACAATCAAATCCCTCGGCTGCCAGGCATGACTCATCTTGTTTCGCTATAGGATACGCAGCCACAGCCCTCAGCTCTGTCAACAATGCGGTCACGATGCAATTTTCTTGAGCCGTGTCCGTGACGAAACTAGGCTGCGTGTGAATGAGTGACTTCCCGCGCCACTGGCTGCCGAAATCCAGCCGCAACCGCTGCGCACTCGCGCTGGCGATCTGCAGCTTGCTGCTGCTGATCACTTGGAACCTCATGCCGAATTATGAGCACACCTATGCCACAGATCCGCCCAGTCTTGAAAAAAACGGCATCAACGCGACGATGATCTGGCCGTCGATTTTCGAATCCGTGATCCAGACCCTGCAGGAGGACGTGGACTTTGAAAACACGCTCAACCTGATCGCGACATTCGCGCTCTTGCTGCTGGTGATGGTCAACCTGCTGCTGGTTCCCTTTTGGTCCTTCGCCGCAAAGTCGAAGGTGCTGCGCGGCATTCCCGCGTGCATTTGCCTGCTGGGTTTTGCCGCGGTGGTGTATTTTTTGGCAAAGGAGTTTCCCCATGATTTCTACGATAAAAACGCTCAGTATGAATTCATGATGTTGAGTCTCATCGGCCTGAATTTCCTGCTGATGGCGCTGTCGCTGCTGCTTTTCGGCCAGGAGCCGCCGGAAACAATCGAACCTCACGAATCATTTCCGTGAAAATCAATTCCAACCGGCCCCAACGGGGCCGACGTTGATAGCGAAGGGTGCCGCTAGGCACCCTGGAACATCCGTCCCCCCATTTTCCCGCGCCCTGAATGGGCGCACGGATGATCGGTTGCTTTGATGCAATCAATCCCACACGTATTTTTCGTCGTAGCTGACTCCATTTTTCACTAACAACTTCCGATATTCATCTTGAAATGAGGTCGTGCGATGGTGCTCACGCTGACTCGCGATGTATTGTACTATCGCCTCTTTATGCCCAGGGCTCAGAGAAAATACTCCGTATCCTGATTGCCAGTAAAAATCCTGTGGACGCGACGGGGCATCATGAATCCAGCGGGTGGAGCCGGATTTGATTTCTTTCACCAATTCGGAAACGGAAACCGTTCGTGGCATGGGAAATAAAAGGTGAATGTGATCTTCCACAGACCCGGCTGCCAGAAGATTGCTGCCATGACGCCGGATTACGCCACCGATGTAGGCATGGAGGTCGTCGCGCCATTCATCGTTGATCCAAGGTGTTCGATCCCGCGTGGAAAAAACCAGATGCACAAGTATATTTGCCAACGATTGTGACATGAAGACCGGATAGAGAAATTTACAGGCGAATTCAATGCAAAACCCTGCTGGTGACCAAATCAGCGTGCCGTGCGCCGCCGTTGGGGCGCATTGATTCTTTTGTGCGGTATGGTACCAGGGTGAATTCCTAACGGAATTTCACCCTTCGCTATCACCGTTCACGCCGTTGGCGTGAGGGAAATCAATTCCAGCCGGCCCCAACGGGGCCGACGTTGATAGCGAAGGGTGCCGCTAGGCACCCTGGAACATCCGCCCCCCATTTTCCCGCGCCCTGAATGGGCGCACGGAATGTTGTAGAACGAGAATTCCCAATTTTTACACCTCAACCCATGGTGTTGATTCTCATCGAACCGAATTACCCCATTTCCGTGAAACCATTCCGCCACAAAAAAGCCGTGATTTTTGCCCCGGGACGTGATAGTTTGCCCGTCCCGAATTATGTCAGAAGTCAAATCAGCCATCTCGCCGACGCGGAGTGAAAATTTTCCCGAATGGTACCAACAGGTCATCCGCGGTGCCGACCTCGCCGAGAACTCGGAAACCCGCGGCTGCATGGTGATCAAACCTTGGGGCTATGGAATCTGGGAGCTGATCCAACAACAGCTCGACCGCCGATTCAAAGCCACCGGACATCAAAACGCGTATTTCCCGCTGCTGATCCCGCTCGCCTATCTGGAAAAGGAAGCGGAACACGCGGAAGGATTCGCAACCGAATGCGCGGTGGTGACGCACCATCGACTCGAGTCGCAAAAAGACCCGGTCACGGGGAAAACCCGGCTCATTCCCGCGGGCAAACTCGATGAGCCATACGTGATCCGTCCGACCTCCGAAACGATCATCGGCGCGGCCTTCGCACGCTGGGTCAATTCCTATCGCGACCTGCCCTTGTTGATCAACCAATGGGCCAACGTGATGCGCTGGGAGATGCGTCCGCGCATGTTCCTGCGCACGGCGGAATTCCTCTGGCAGGAAGGCCACACCGCGCATGAAACCAGGGAGGAAGCGGAGGCGGAAACGCGATTGATGCACCGTGAATACGAAGCGTTCCTGCGCGATCACCTCGCCATCCCGGTTGTGCCCGGCGAGAAGACCGAGAACGAACGCTTTCCCGGTGCCGAGATGACTCTGACGGTCGAAGCGATGGTGCAGGACAAAAAAGCCATCCAGGCGGGAACTTCGCACTACCTCGGACAGAATTTTTCGAAAGCACAGGACATCAAGTTCACCGGTCGCGACGGCTCGATCCAACACGTCCACACCACCTCGTGGGGCGTTTCGACGCGCATGATCGGCACCTTGATCATGGCGCATTCCGACGACGACGGTCTGGTCCTGCCGCCGCGCGTGGCGACGCAACAAATCGTCATCATCCCGGTGACTCCCAAGGAGGACACCAAACAGGCGGTCATCGATGCCTGCCAGGCTCTGGCCACGACTCTTCGCAACCAGTTGTATCACGGCGACCCCTTGCGGGTGATCGTCGACAGCCGCGATCTCGGCGGCGGTGTCAAGAAATGGGAATGGGTGAAAAAAGGCGTGCCGATCCGCATCGAAATCGGACCTCGCGATCTGGAGTCGCGCAAGGTTGCCATCTCCCGCCGCGATCAGCCGAGCGGGGAAAAATCCTTCGCCGACAAGGAGGACTTCCTGCGCGAGGCAGGGGAAATTCTTTCGTCGATCCATCAAACACTGCTCGAACGAGCGACCGCGCTGCGCGATGCGAACATCCGCTACTGCGACAACATCGATGACTTTCACGCCCATTGGGAGGCGGACAATCCCGGCTGGTTGTTGACACCCTGGCAGGGCAGTGCGGCGCAGGAGGACGCGCTGGCCAAGCAGCACAAAATCACCATCCGCTGTCTGCCCCTCGCCGATGTGCCATTGCCCCAGGCCCCTGACGCTGCGAAGTGCCTTCTTACGCAGGCCGACACTTCGTGCAGGGCCATCTGGGGGAGGAGTTACTGATCCCCATGAGCCGCACCCGCCAACTGATCAATGCCTTTCTTGTCATAGCAGCGGTGATGTTTGGCATCATCGGTCTGTGGGCCGGACGGTTTTTGCCGGAACCTCTCGGATCGATCTGCGCGCGGATTTTCCACATTCTCACCACGCCGATCATTCTGGAAATCAGCTTCGGAATTCTCGGCATTTTGATCGTGCTGGCCTTGGCGCACCACCATGAAAAAAACGCCGACGAATGGGTGGAAATGGATGTGCCGGATGAAACAAAAGCTCCGGAGGGCAGAGGCGAATCCGAGCCGTGATCGATGCGCCTGCAATGACGGATCGATCGGCGAAGATCTTTTTGCGCATCGAAAAAACTTCGCTTTAGGGGCTTGTCATGGGCGGCAGGAAGGCTAACTTTGGTCGCGCATGAAAATCTGGCTGGATGAAAAAATGGTGGAGGAACAGGATGCGAAGATTTCGG
>Ga0209598_10001656_pt1 | contig 18012 bp, 13 predicted proteins | sample M_140807_EF_Meta_FD_187317 | JGI IMG/M metagenome (GOLD analysis project Ga0209598, IMG submission 187317) | Freshwater microbial communities from Lake Montjoie, Canada to study carbon cycling - M_140807_EF_MetaG (SPAdes) (version 2) | ecosystem: Environmental > Aquatic > Freshwater > Lake...
TAGCTCTCGGCTTCAATATAGGAATCGCGAGGGATCTGAACCACATCTGTCACCCCTTCTTCCACCTTGATCAAGGCGATCACGTCCGTATTTCCCCCGCCTACATCGGTGCCGAGGAGCAACAGGGTCTGGCCCTCACTGTTCATCCAACCGCTGAAGGCACCCGGCATGGCCGTCGCCTGGTCCCCGGAGCGTTGCTGAAACAGGTGGGCCAGGGGCTGGGCCGCAAGAAGACCCATCAGCAGTCCGACGGGCATGGCCATCAGCACCAACAGGGCCCTGGAACCCAGCAGCCGGCGAAGCCGGGAGGGACTAGGACGCAAGGGAGGAGGCGGTGGGGATGGGGGCATGGCAGGGCCGTGATGCTCAGAGCATCGACGGCGAAGTGGAACTCAGTCCGGCCTGAACCCGCCAGAGATCGGCGTAGGCCTGACCCCGCTGGAGTAGGTCGTCATGGCGTCCAGTCTCCACGATGCGACCGTTCTGCATGACCACAATTCGATCGGCGCGCCGGACGGTGCTGAGACGGTGGGCAATGACGACAGTGGTGCGTTGCGCCGTGATCAGATCCAGGGAACGTTGAATCGCCGCCTCCGTTTCATTATCGACAGCGGCCGTGGCCTCATCGAGAATCAGTACCGGGGGGTCCTTGAGAATGGCCCGGGCCAGGGCGAGGCGCTGGCGCTGTCCCCCCGAGAGCCTCTGGCCCCGTTCGCCCACAACTGTGTCGTATCCATCGGGAAGGGCAGCAATGAAGCCATCGGCCTCGGCCAGCCGCGCCGCCTTTTCAATTGCCGCCCGCGGCACTTCAAAACTTCCGTAGGCGATGTTCTCAGCAACGCTGCCATGGAAAAGAAACACCTCCTGGCTCACCAGGCCAATGGCCCGGCGCAGATCATCCAGCCGCAGACTGTCAATGGGCACCCCATCCAGCAGGATGCGGCCGGCGTTGATCTCATAGAGCCGCAGCAACAACTTGACGATGGTGCTTTTGCCGGAGCCCGTGGCGCCGACGATGCCCAGGGTGGAGCCGGCCGGCACCACAAGATCCAATCCTTCCAGCAAGGGGGGCCGCTGCGGGTAGGCAAAATCAACCCCCTCGAAGCGCAGTTCCCCCCGCACCCCAGCCAGGGGCAGGGGGCGATCGCCCGAGGGAATGGCGATGGGTGTATCCAGTAGATCCAAGACCCGGTTGGTGGAGGCCATGGCCCGCTGGTAGTCATCCAACGTGCGTCCCAGGGTGGTGAGGGGCCAGAGCAGGCGCTGGGTGATAAACACTAAAAAGCTATAGGTGCCAACGGCAATGACGCCGCGCCAGGCCTGGAGGCCCCCCACCACCAGAATGGTGATGAAGGCAAACAGAATCGCGTAGCGAATCAGGGGCACAAAGGCCGCCGAAAGGCGAATGGCCCGGCGGTTGCTGAGGCGATAGTCATCGCTGAGCCGCTCCAGCCGTTGGCGTTCCCAAGCTTCCGCCACATAGCTCTTGATCGTCAGAATGCCACCGATATTGTTCGCCAATTGACTGGCCATATCCCCCGCTTTTTCCCGTACCTCCCGGTAACGGGGCGCCAAGCGGGACTGGAAACGCAGCGAACCCCACAAAATCAGCGGGATCGGCAAAAACGAAAGGCCCGCCACCATGGGAGAAAGGGCCACCATGCAGGCTCCAACAGCCAGAACTGTGGTGATGAGCTGCAGGATTTCGTTGGCGCCTTGATCCAAAAAACGCTCCAACTGATTAATATCGTCATTCAAAACGGCCAGCAGTTGACCCGTGCTGCCCGCCTCGAAAAAACCCATCTCCAGATGTTGGAGATGGTCATAGGCTTCGATTCTGAGCTCGTGCTGAACAGTCTGGGCCAGATTGCGCCAAAGCAAGCCATAGAGATATTCAAAGAGCGATTCGGCACTCCAAATCACAAAAGAAAGCAACGCCAGCACCGCGAGCTGGGCTGGCACCGTTCGGGCTCCGAACTGGGCCAGCCAGGAATTCTGCTGTTTGACCACCACATCCACGGCCAAGCCGATCAACACCGGCGGTGCCAGGTCGAAAAGCTTGTTCAGGATTGAACAGAGGGATGCCAGTCGCACCAAGCGAATGTGGGGGTGAAGGCGACTGAGGAGCCTCCCCAACCCTCTGGTTTCGCCGCCGATCCCTGTCATCGAGACGACCTGCTCACCAGCGGTAGCCGCCGGCTTCGGAACGACCGCCACCACCACCGCGGCGACCGCCGCCCGCTTCCCGGGGGGGGAACCTTATGGGCCCGGATCATGCGTCCCATCCATTCCACGTTCTGGAGGTCATCCATGGCCTTTTGTTCGGAAGCATCGGATTCGAGCTCACCAAAACAAAGCCCGCGATCACGGCCCGTATCGCAATCGAGACAAAGCTGTTCTGACGAACTTCAGTGTACTGACTGAACAGATCAGGCAGGTCTTCCGGTTCGGCATGAAAGGAGAGGGTGCCGACATAGATGGTCATCAGAAGAAAAACTGAAACGGATTCGCTCGATCACCGGCACCGAAGCTGCAATAGGAACCGAATTCGTAAAAATTCAACCATTCCTACATCTGCCGCGCCCAGGAGGCGCTGCAGCCAGGACGCCGGGTCAACATGAAGAAATTTAAAGCAAAATGGAAGAGAATCGGAAGGACTGCGATCGAACGATGAAAGCGTTCCAATGTCAGCAAATGCTGATCAATCAATGCGATGACGATGGCCCCCTCGCCCTGGAGCCTCGCCTGGCAACCCAATGGGGAGCTTGGCCTGCAGGATCAATTCGATCTGCTGCAGACCCTGGTGCTTTCAGAAAGTGTTGAAGTTCAGACTTCGTTGATTGCCGCCGTTGAAAGCATGCCCACATCCGAGCTCGGTATCACCTCAAACACCAGCACCACTGCGAGTTGGTAACGACGCCAAATTGAACATCCAGGGCCATGGGCTCCGGGCATCAGTGGCAGCTCAGATTGGAAAACGTTGCATGGTGGCCAGCCGACATTCCTTGCGGGCCAGTTCAACGCCTCTGCCCTGGATGATGCGATCGGCCACACAGCGGCAGGCAAAACCCGCCATGCCCTCAGGGGGGACTTTACCCGCCTGGGACATCTCCGATTCAAAAGCCGTCAGGCACATCGCCTGGACAATGGCGCCAACCCCCTCGGCTCGGGCCCCTAGGGGCCGGGAGACTAGGGGCAAAGACACCCCCAGAACCAACGCCAGGGTCAGGCCGATGCGGGATCGGACCTGAAGGAGCGAAAAGGGGCGGTCAGGGGGAAATGGCATGGGCGGGTTCAGACCGGCAGCCGGGAGATCTGCAGTTCCTTGTTCATGACCCGCAGCCGTTGGAGGTCGGTAAAGACTGCCTCCGGCATCCCCTTGGGGAGATCAACAGTGGAGTGGCCCTCGTAAATGCGGATGCGGCCGATGGAACGCCCGGTGAGGCCAGCTTCATTAGCGATGGCACCGACGATGTTGCCGGGTCTGACATGGTCGCGCCAGCCCACCTCAAGACGGAACCGCTCTAGATGGGCTTCTGGGGGGGATTCGGGACGGTCGGGATCGGAGCGATCGTTATCGCGCCGGTCCCGGCCGCCGTCTCGACCCCCATCCCGACCGCCATCACGATCGCGGCGGAAGTCCCCACTGCGGCCCTCTCGGCGTCCGTCGCCACGGCTATCCAGAACACGGCCAGCCGAGGCACCCCACCGCTGTTCGCCCTTGAGCAACAGCGGTTTGCCGGCCAGGCTTAGCTCAAGGGCCGCCAAGGCCAGCACGGACGGGGAGCAATCCAGTTCTTGGCCCAGGCGCTGCAAGACTTCGGAGAGTAGGGCCCGCTCTTCGGTGGTGGTGGTGGGTTGCTGCACGGTGCCGGCCAGCCGTTGGTGCAGGCGGTCGAGACGGTGCTGATGGATGGCCGCATTGGAGGGCACATCCATAGGCTCGATCGGCTGGCCCACGGCCCGTTCCATGCCGCCCAGGAAACGTCGTTCCCGAGGCGTCAGGAACAGAATGGCGTCGCCACTGCGGCCGGCCCGGCCGGTGCGACCGATGCGGTGGACATAGGCCTCTCCATCAAAGGGCACGTCGTAATTGATGACGAGCGAAATGCGTTCGACATCCAGGCCCCGGGCCGCCACATCGGTGGCGACGAGCACATTTACCTGGCCATCGCGCAGCCGTTGGATGGTGCGCTCCCTGAGGGTCTGGGGCACATCGCCGTTGAGCACCGCCACGTCGTAACCGTGTTCTTCGAGGGCTTCGGCAACGGTGAGGCTGACCGCTTTGGTGCGGGCAAAGATGATCACTCCCTCACTACCTTCGGCCTCCAGCACCCGTTCGAGGGCCTCCAGCTTCTGGGGCGCCTGGACGAGGATGTAACGCTGGCGGATGCGACGGCCATCGGCACCCTTGGTGCGAATCGTGACCTCAGCGGGATTTTGGAGGTATTTCTGGGAGAGGCGCCGGATCTCCGACGGCATGGTGGCCGAGAAGAGCACGACCTGACGGGGGCTGGGCAGCTGCTCCAGCACCCACTCGACATCGTCGATGAAGCCCATCCGCAGCATTTCGTCCGCCTCATCGAGCACCAGGGCCCGCAGACCGGAGACATCTAAGGTGCCCTGGCGGATGTGGTCCATGACCCGGCCCGGGGTGCCGACGACGATCTGGACGCCCCGGCGCAGGTGCTGGATTTGGTCACGGAAATCGGCGCCGCCATAAACGGCCAGCACGCGCACCTGGCTCAGCTTGGCCGCATAGGAATTAAAGGCTTCGGCCACCTGCATGGCCAACTCCCGGGTGGGGGTCAGGACCAGCACCTGGGGCGTGCGCTGTTGGGGGTCCAGGCGCTCCAGCAGGGGCAGGGCGAAGGCGGCCGTCTTGCCGGTGCCGGTCTGGGCCTGGCCCACCAGGTCACGGCCGAGCATCAGTTCGGGAATGGCGGCCCGTTGAATCGGCGAAGGATCCTGGAAGCCAATGGCCGCCAGACCCGAAAGCAGCTCGGGGCTGAGGCCGAAACCAACGAAACCGGAGGCATTGGCCGGGGCGGGAGCCGCCGCAGCCTCTTGAGCCGCAACAACAGCCACGGGCTCGGCAACGGGCTCAGTGAAGACAGCGGGCTCGGACTTGAGGCCCGAAACGGCGAGGGTCTCGGAAACGGCCGATAGGGCAGTGGGGGAAAGATCAACGCTGCTGGGCACCACGCCTTCGGGCTGGACGCCGTTGGCGTTCTCAAGCAGGGAGGGGGAGACAGCGTCGATGTCCAGGCGCAGATCAGTGTTAGTCGCCAAGGGATCATTGACGTGCAGCGGCACATCAAGGTCGGCAGCGGGAAGGGCGCTGCCCAAAGAGGGATGGGTCAAGGAAGGGGGCCTGCGGGGCCAGTGATCCTTCAACGCAGGCACGCAGCGACCCTGGGTGGGAGAAGAATCTCCCGCGCTGCACCGCCTCAATTAAAGGTTTGAAGCAATTACATTACCATGCCGTGGGCTTGAAAATTGTCGCCAGGGGTACTTGAAGTCAGGCCGGCTGGCACCGGCCGTAATCATCCTCAAGGCGCTCAATATCGTCCTCGCTCAGCACACTGCCCCGCTGGACCTCCACGATCTCCAGGCCCTGGGGACCGGCGCTGGCGCGATGGACGCAGCCGACGGGCACCGCCAACAATTGGCCCGTCTGCACCGGAAGGACGTCTTCGCCCAGTTGCACGACCCCCTGGCCGGCCAGCACCAGCCACTGCTCGCTGCGCTGGTGGTGCCGTTGCAAACTGAAGCGCCGATGGGGTTCCAGGTGCAGCCGCTTGACCTGGTAGCCCTCGCCGACGGCCAGCACTTCGTACCAGCCCCAGGGGCGTAGACAACGAACCGTTGGGGGTGGTTCGGGAACGGCCTGTTCTGACAGGGACTGGTCGGCCCACGATTGGGGCATGAAACCTCAGGGCAGTAAAGGACAAATCAGTTTGAAGTGGAAGGGAGGCCGGCTCCATGGGGCGGAGCTGGACGGCTCGTCACCAGCAAAGCCCTTTGCCGAGACCGGGTCAGCGCCGTGTAAAGCAGGCGCGGATCGCGGGGTTCGCCGGGGGGCACCAGCACGATCACCTCCTCCGCCTCGCTGCCCTGGGCCTTGTGCACCGTGAGCGCCAGGGCCGGCTCCACGGCGCCCGCCAATTGGGCCGGATGGAGTCGCTGGCTGGGGTGGGGACCGAAGATCAACCAGCGTTGGAAATCCCGGTGGGAATGACCCATCGAATCCCGATTGGACTCTGGGTCGGCAGCGGGTGAATCGCCCACCACCACCCCCAGATCCCCGTTGGCCAGGCCCAGGTCGTCGCGGTTGCGCAGGCACAGGACGGGCGTGCCGACGGGCCAACGGGCCGGATCCGCCGCGGCCTCCCCCAACAGCAGCCGATGCAGGGTCTCCACCCCCCAGGGTCCCCGCCGCTGGGGGGTGAGCAGCAACAGCCGATCCCGTTGGTCCAATAACGCCTCCACGGCCCCACCCCGGGCGAGCTGGGCCAACCGGAGCCGGTGCGCCTGCAGACGGTGCAACACCGGTTCGGGCAGGGAAGGGGTCCATCCGGTCCAGGGGACCTCCAGCCATTGCAGGTTGTCGTCCTCGCCCAGGCGCTGCAGCTGGGGGCGCAATCCCTCCAGCAGGGTTTCGGCGCCAACGGGGGAGGGGCGATCCGGCCCCTCAGTTTCACCCCACTGGCGCAGGGTCGCGGCCACCGCGGCGATGGCACCGGCGTGGCGATAGGTGGTCTCCAGGCGCACGACGGCAGCGCCGAGGGCCGCGCGGGGGGCGGGGCGCTGCAGGGCCGCCAGCACGGCGCCGGGGGCCACCGGCGGCAATTGGGCCGGATCGCCCACCAACACCAGGCGGCAGCTGGCGGGCAGGGCCTCCAGAAGGGCCGCCATCAGCTCCAGATCCACCATCGACACCTCATCGACGATCAGCAGATCAAGGCCCAGGGGATGGTGGCGGTTGCGCAGGAAACGGTCGCCCCGTTGCTCCAGCAAGCGGTGCAGGGTCGAACAGGGATGGCGATCGCCGGTGGCCTGGCCCAGGCGGCCGGCCGCCTTGCCCGTCGGGGCGGCCAGGTGGATGCGGGCCTGGGGGCAATGCTCCTGCACCGACCTGATCATGGCGGCAACGGTGCTGGTCTTGCCCGTTCCCGGTCCCCCCTCCAGCAGCACCAAGCCCCTGGCCAACACCGCCCCGACCGCCCGTCGCTGTTGGTCATCGAGGGGAGCAGCAGAAGTTGCCGCGGCCAGGGTCCCAGCTGCTGGCGCGGGCTCCCCTGCCGCGGCCGGCCAGACCGGCGGTGGGGCCTGGGCCCTTTCAACCAGGGCATCAAGCACCTGCTGCAACCGCTGTTGCCAGCGGCGCCAACCGAGCCGCTGGCCCTCCAGCACAAGGGGGCTGTCGCTGGCCTGGACCAGGGCGGACTGCTGCAGACGGGCCAAGGTGACGGCCCCAGCGGCGTGGGCGGATCCGGGGCCCTGCAACAGGGGAAGGGGGCACTCCAGGTCCCCGGCCGCCAAGGCGCGGGTCAACGCCGCAATCGCCTCGCTGACCACCGGATCCGCCGGCACCCCATAGAGCCGCGGCAGGGCTTCGACCAGGGAATCCTGCAGGGCGGTGAGCCAAGGCGGATCCTGGGTTTGCGCGGCGTCATCGCCCTGGAGCGGGATGGCTGGGCTGGGAGCGGGGCTGGGATCAGGGCGCGAAATCATGGTCTTCGCTCCGGCGCCGCCAGGGCGCCATCGAGGGCCAGCAGGCGCCCCAGGGGGGGGCACTCGACCACCATGCCGGGAATTTCTGGGCCGCCTGGGACTCCGGCGGCCCATTCCTGCGGCGCCACGGGCCCAGGGGCGCCGCGCAGGAAGACATAGACGTAACCGCCCAGATCCCGCTCGGGCTGATAGTCGGGACAGCGCCAGCCCAGGTAGCGATGCAGGGCCACCAGATAGAGATGGGCCTGGAGTGGATAGTGGTTGGCGGCCATCAAGGTGGCCATCGCTGCGCTGTTGTAATGGCTGGGCCCACAGGCCAGCGGCCGGCCGGTGCTGTCCCGGCGTCCCAACCAATTGCTCTTCCAATCCAGCACCCACCAGCGCCCCCTTCCGGCCGGATCGGGGGCCTGGAAGAGCAGATCGATGGAGCCGGTGAGGAAACCGCGGCTGGCAATCGGTAACTCCGCCACCCGATTGGCGTAGTCGGCCCCGAAGGGCCCGCCGGGGTGGTCGGCGAAGGCGGTGGCGAGGGCCTCGGCCTTCGCCGAACCCAGGGTGAGATCAAAATTCATCTCGTTGAGCCACTGGCCCGCCGTTAGGTCCGCCAAGCGCAGGTCCCCGAGGGGCCCTCCGAAAGGGGTGAGACGCACCTGCTCCAACCCCGCCAGCAGGGGCTCCAGGGGTTGGGAGGCCAGTCCCGCCCGGCGCAATTCCGCCTGCACCTGGTCCCCCACCGCGTCCAGCTGCCAGGGGATGCTGTAGTCCAGGCCCTCCAAAATGCGGTGCAGGCAATCGCCGGCGGCGGGCCCCCGGGGAAAATCCGCCAGGGGGCCGTGGTCCGGCCATGGGGGGCCAGGGACCGGCTCCGTGGCTGGGGTCACCCCGGCCACCAAGGTTTCCTCCAGCTCGGCGCTGGGGTCCAATGTGTCGCGGCCCTCGTCGAGGGATTGGGGGGGCAGGGCTAGCCCCGCCGCCAGGAGGGGACGGCCCGGCTCGGGGGCCCCGTGGGTCCAGGCGGTGTAGCTGGCCCGCCCCCAGCGGCGATCGAAGGGGCGCAGCGGCACGGGACCGAGGGCCAGGGGGGGCTCCCCATGGCCTCCCCCAGAACGAACCTCACCTGGGCCAGAGGGCGGATCGATCAGGCGGGCGGGCAAGGCCCTTTGGGCCAGTTGCTGCTCCAGCCGCCCCCGCCACTCCAGGGTGGACACCCCCTCAAAGGGGTCATGGTCGGGGTCCGCCAGGCGCTCTTCGGGGAAGAGCCAGGGCACCAGGGGACTGGCCCCCTGCTGGGCCACCGGCCCCCAGGCCAGGACCAGCAGGTGTTCGGCCCGGGTCATGGCCACATAGGCCAGGCGCTCGGCCTCGGCCTGTTCGGCAACACGCTCCTGGGTGCGGGCGGCATATCCCACGCCCCAATGGGGATCCAGGTGCAGATCGAGGTGGGGTTGGGCCGCGTTCGGGGGCAGCCAACGGCAGCCCAGGGATGCGCCGCCGCCGCGGCTGGTGCCGGGGGCCTGCCAGAGATAGGGGCAAATGACCACAGGAAACTGCAGACCCTTGCTGCGGTGGACGGTGACGACAGCCACGGCGCCGTCGATGCGATCGCTGTTGGCCTGGTGGTCGTCCGGCAGGGGCCGATCGTCGCTGTGGCGGAGCCGCCGCAACCAATCGGCCAGGGCGGCGGGCCCCAGCCCCTCGGCGTGGCGTTGGCGCTCCACCAGCCCCGCCACCTGTTCCAGATCCGCCAGGGAACGGCCTCCCCCCCCCGACAGCCGGGCCAAGTTGTCACTGCCGAGCAGGTCCGCCAGCACCCCCAGCAGGCCGCGACGCTCCAGGCCAGCGGCGAGGGCCTGCAGCCGGCCCGCCAGGGCGCTCCAACGGCCGGGATCCGCCGCCTCAACGGTGCGGGCACTCCATCCCATCAGGGGCGAGGCCGCCAGCAACCGCAGGCCATTGGGATCGGCCGGATCGGCCAGGGCATCCAGGAAGCGCTGCAACAAGGTGGCCCCCGCCGTGGCGAACACATCCGCCTGGCTGACCAGTCGCGAGGCAATGCCCTGGAGTTGGAGGGCCTCCCGCAGGGCTTCCGCCTGGCGGTGCCGGCTGACCAGGAGACAGAGGTCCTCCGGGGCCAAGGGGCGTGAATGGCCGCCCTGGCACAACAGGGGTTGGCGGGCCAGCAGATCGGCGGTGGCCCCGGCGATCAGGCTGGGCAAAAGCCCTTCCCATTCGGTGCGGCTGGGCTCCTTGCCCCCGGGCTTCGTGCCCCCGGGCTGATGGCCCTTGGGCTGATGGCCCTTGGGCTCCTCCAGCCTGGGCCCGAGCCAGAGCAACTCGATCGCCGGCCCCGGCGGTCCGGAACGGTCGGCCCGGGGCAGCACCGCTGGCACCTCCAGGCCCGAGCGCACCAATCCGGGCGCCATGAGACGGTTCAGCCCGTCGATCAAGGCCGCCGTCGAGCGGCGATTTTCATTGAGTTCGTACAACGCCCCCGCCTCGCCTCTGGCCGCCAGGTAGGTGGCCAGGTCCCCCCCCCGAAAGCGGTAGATCGCCTGCTTCGGGTCCCCCACCATGACAAGACGGTGGGCCCCAGCCCCAAAGGCCTGGCGCAGGATGCGCCACTGGATCGGATCGGTGTCCTGGAATTCATCGATCAGGGCCGCGTCGTAGCGGGCCGCCACCGCCGCCAGGAGGGGGGTGCGCTCCCCACGGATCTCCTCCCCCGGATCAAGGGCCTCCAACAACCCGGCAAAGCTGGTCGCCCCGCCCCGCTCCCGGCGCTGACGCAACTCGCGCCGACCCCAATGGCAGGCGTGGGCCAGCAACGCCTCCGCCGGGCCATCCACCAGGGCCGCTACGGCCTCCATCAGGGGCCGCTGGGGCAGGCTGGGGGCCCGCCCATGGCCCTCGGCCTTGCGGGCCTGGCGACTGAAGGCCCCGGGATGGAAGATGTCGGTGAGGGGCTTCTGCTGCAGCACCGCCTCGTAATCACCTGCGGCGACCGCCGCTTCGGCCTGGGCCAACCAGGCCTCCACCTTGGCCCGGGGTCCGCCCTGGCGGAATCGCCGTGAATAAACCCCGGTTTTGGCACCGGTGGCGCTGTGCCATTGCTCGGCAACGGCCTCGAAATCATTTTGCAGGGCTTCACTCGACCGCTCCCACTCCGCTCGGAACAGGCTCCAGCTGCGTTGCCAGAGGGCGGGCCACTGGTCCGCGAAGGGCACCTCCAGGTCGAGACCGGAGGGCAGGGGATCCAGCGCCAGGGCCGAATCGCCATCGAGACGCTGCAGCAGGGAGGCGAGGGCTTCCGGGCTGACACCGCAGGCCCCCAGACCCGCCAGGCCAGGGGCGGGCAGGGGCAACACCTGGCGCTGCCAGTAGTCATGCACCACCTCTTCGATCAGGCAGCTGGCATCCACCTCCAGCCGTTGCTGGGGAGAGCAGCCGGCCTCCAACGACTGGCGCTCCAGGGTGCGGCGGCAAAAACCATGGATGGTGGTGATATCGGCCCCATCCAGTTCTTCGAGGGCCAACAGCAGCAGACCCCGCAGGCGATCCACGGGCCAGGCACCCTGCTGGGGCAACCGCTCCAACCACTCCCGCAGCACGGGATCGACGCTGGCCGCATCAGGGGCCGGATCCTCGGGGGCCTGGGAGGCCCGCTGGCCCCCTTCCAGGGCGGCCAGGGCCTCCTGCAGCCGCCGACCGATGCGATCGCGCAGCTCTGCGGCGGCCGCCTCCGTGTACGTGACCACCAACAGCCGGCGCAGGCTCAGGCCCTCCTCCGTCACCAGGCGCAACACCAGGTGGGCCAGGGCAAAGGTCTTGCCGGTGCCGGCACTCGCCTCGAGCAGGCGAATGCCGCAATCGAGGGGAAAGCTGTTGGCCTCAAAGGGCTGCAAGCGGGGGGTCACGGCGTCACCATGGGTTACACCGTGGCGGCCAGGATCGGGCCGTAGAGCTCGGTGGCCAAGGGGCCAAAGGCCCCATCGATCAAACGGGCGGCGGGCAGATCGGCGCCAAAACACACCACCATCTCTTCCCTCAGCCGTTCCCCCCTCAGGCGCCCATGGCCCTCCCAGGCCGCCGCCCCATGGGCTGCACCACTGCCGGCCCTGGTCTGCTCGTGGCTCACCCAGGCCCAACCCGTATCGGGCGGGACCGGCCAGCACACCTGCCGTCCCCTTAGGGCAAGGGCCTCCAACCGCTCCAGCTCCTGCCGGGCGGCCTCGCAATCCGGGGGCCGCAGGGTCCGGACGGCGGCGAACCCATCGTGGCTGTCGCGGGCGATCACTACCCCCTGGCGCGGCGAAGCGGCGCAGGCGGCCGCCAAGATCAGCTGCAACCAAAGATCGACAAATTGGGCCGTGGTGGCCTTGGCAGCGTGGCAAACCACCAAAGTGTCCCCCTGCCACTGGGGCGCCGCCTGCCAATCCCCCCAGGCCAGCGGCTCGCCATGGGGGGGGCCGAAGGTCGTCCTGGCGTCCTGCAGGGTCTGCCAGCGACGTTGCAAGGTGCGGGCTTCCAGTTCTCCGCCCCCACGGGGGGGCAGCTGGCCAGTTCCGCGACACCAGAGCAACCAATCCTGCGTCACCCCTGGCCCCCCTGCCATGGGCCCTTGCTGCGCCAGCCCCTGACGCAGCAAGGCGGACCGCTGCCGCTCCGGCAAGGTCAGGGGTTCCAGGTTTTCGATGGGTCGCGCCCACTCCGCCGGCCGCAGACCCAGTTCGCGCAACCAGGTTTTCTGGGGGGCCATCAGCCACTGGCGCAGGGCCTCAAAACGCTCCTGGGGCCCTTCTTGCGGCTGGATTTCCGGCCGGGAGGGGCCCTGGGCCGGCCGGCTCGGCGGCGGGGCGGCCTGGGGAGGGGTCTCGGGCATGGGCCCGGCCGCCCAGGGTTGGATCGGCGGGGGCTGCTGCTCCAGCATCTGGCGGGCGGCCAACAGGCGACGGTCGCAGCTGGCGGGGGGAAGATCGCCCTGGGGCAGGAAATTACGCCGATCGAGGGGGTTGGCGGCGTGGACGACCTCGAGGCCCTCGGCCTGGGCCCCTAATTGCGCCTGGAGCCATTGCATCCACTGGCGCACCGGGGCCGAGGGGGGCCGATCCTCCCCTTTGCGTTCATCCCGGCAGCTCCAGGTGATCAGCAGATGGTCCCGGGCCGACAGCAGGGCTTCCATCAGGACGTATCGGTCCTGGTCGGCCGGGTGGGGATCCCCCAGCAGCCGCTGCTGCTCCATCAGGTGAAAGGCCGGGCGGTTGCGCTGGCGGGGGAACAGATCGGCGTCGAGGCCCATCAGCACGATGACGCGGTGGGGGATGGCACGCATCGGCTCCAGGGCGCTGATGGTGAGCATGCCGCTGCGGTGGCCAAAGCGGCCGCTGTCGATGGCCAACTGCTCATCCAGCAGGGCCGCCACCACGGGAGCCTCCAGTACGAGGGGATTGGCCTGGCCAGCGGCCTCCTGCCAGGCATGGATGGCGGTATGCAGCACCGGCAATTCCCAGGCCGCTTCACCGCCGTCGCCGAACAGATCCAGCAAGAGGTCCTGCAGCCGAGCCGCCCAGACGGCGCTGGTTCCAGGTTGCCGCAGCTGGCCCAGCCAGTGACGCAAGCGGGTCAGCAGGTGCAACCAGCGGCCGGTACGTTCCAGGTCGGCACCACTGGCGGCGGGGGCGACACCGCCGGGGGCCAGGCCGGGAGTTTCCGGCAACACCAGGGCGAGCAACAGGCGGTCGATCACCCAGGCGAGGCTGTGGGTTGGATCGCCGCCCCGCTCATGGCCATCGAGACCCCAGCGGAAGCCGCTGCATTGCAGAAGCTGGTTGAGCTGCGATACCTCGGGGGCCGTCAGGCCAAAGCGGCCACGCAGGGGCTGAGCCTCCAATAAAGCCTCCAGGGCGGTGGCGGTGAAGCGATCCCCGGCCACCCGCAGCAGGCCCAGGAGGGTGCGGGCGATGCCCGCCTCACTCTGCTGGCTGCGGTCGGTGAGGCGCCAGGGCAGATCCACACCGGTCGCCTCGCGATCGCCGAACACCGAGGCCAGCAATGGCGCGAAGCTATCCACCGCCGGGGTCATGACCAGAATGTCGCGGGGCTCAAGGCTGGGGTCGGCCGCCAGCAACTGCAACAGCCGATCCCGCACGATCTGCACCTGGCGCAGCGGCCCCGGGCAGCCATGGAATTCGAGGGAGGTGTCCAGCGGCGAACGCACCAGGGGGCAGGGGTTGGCGGCATCAGCCAACTGCTGCTGCAGCTGGAGCAGCAAGGGCGGCACGGCCTGGGCTGAATCGTCCTGGGCCAGGGCCGAGACCGGCAGAAAAAACAGATCCAGCTCCTGCTGACGGGCCAGCAGGGCCTCGCCCGTGCCCTCCAGCAATTGCTGAAATTCGGCGCCGAGGCGCCCGAAACGGGCCTCCAGTCCAGGGGCCTGCAGCAACCAATCGAGATCGAGGGGTTCCTTCAGGGCCAGGGCATCGGTTAATTGCTGGCGGCGATCCACGCAGCGTTGCCAGAGGTCCTGACAGGGGGTCAGCAAAAACAGATCGACCGGCAGGGCAGCGCTTAGGGCCTGGATCAACTGCACCTGAACCGGCGCCAGGCTGCTGAGGCCAAACAACCGCAGCCCCCCGGCGTAGGGAGCCAGGCGGGCGCGTAGGGCCGACGATGGGGGCTGCCGCAACCGATCGATCGCCGCCATGGCCCTGAGGGCAAAGGGCTCCCGCGCCAGCCTGCGGCGCAGCAGGCGATAGAGGTGGGGCTGCCATGACTGGCTGGCGCCCAGGGGGCGGCGGCGGCCATCAACATCCTGACCCTGGTCCCAGGCCAGCAGCATCTCAGGGCGATAAAGGGCATAGTCATCGAACGCATCGGCGATCGAACGGGCCAGCTGCCAGCTGGCCAGATCCAAGCGCTCGCCCAGGTCCCGCTTCCCCAGCCAGCGGTTGAGGGGGGCAGCCACCGCATCGCTGGCGAGGGCCGGCCAGACCTCAAGCACGGCCCAGACCAACTGGTCGGCGCGCCAGGGGTCCTGGCCACCGCTGAGTAGGGGCCCAGCAGCCTCACCGGCCGCCGGGGGTTCCTCCAGCACCAAGTCGACCAGCTGGCGCAGGGTGCTGGCGGGAAAAGGGAAACGCACATTGGCCACCACCCCGCCCAGGTGGGTGGCCAACTGCTCCCCCAGCCAGCGGCTGGTGGGCCAGGTATTCACCACCACCCGGATGGTTTCAAGGGGGGGCGGGGGGGTCAGGCGCAACTGGGCCGCGAGCAATTGGGCCAGTTGGTCGGCCCGATTGCCTCGGTAAATCGTCAGCAAGGCGAGCCCAGTCCCCTCATCGGGCCGTCAAACCCGAGGTGAGGGAACGCCGCTGGCTGGCAGCGGTTTCCCCCGGAACGCTCAGGGTCAAACCGGTTTCGGGGCAATAGGCGGTCAGCTGGCCGCCGTAGCAGGCACCCGTGTCAATCAAGACGATGGCGCCGAGGCGACGGATGCCTGGACCAGGGGTGTGGCCCACGATCACCTCGCCGAAGCGGTGGTCGTAAGCGTTCCAGAAGGGCAGGCGAATGGTCAGGTCCGGTTGCCAAGAATCGGGATCAAACCCGGCGTGGGTTGCCACCCAACCCTGGCCCCAGTACGCCAGGGGCAGGGCTGCCAACCGCGACTTCCAGAGCCGACAGAGGGAATCCCCCAGCTGGCGGTACGTCTCACAAGCCTCAAGGGTGTGCCGAGACAGCGGATCGGGGCGATTCAGGGCCCTGACAAGACCATTTTCGTGGTTCCCCATTAACCAGACCGCCCGTCCCCGCTCCACCAAGGACCAGACCGTTTGCATGGTCGCAGCGACGGCGGGACCCCGATTGATCACATCACCACAGAACACCACCCGATCGTCCTCAGGCACAAGCGCCAGCAGACCCTGCAAAGCAGCGTGGCAACCATGGACGTCCGCAATCACCCAGTGACGCATTCGGTGGGAGAAGCGAAGGGGAGGGGTCGATCTTTAACATTATTACGCCCCCCTACCCAAATTGGTCAGCCCCTGACGGAACTGGGCAGCACTGATAGCTTCAACGACTCAATAGGAAGTCATGATGGGGTCAGAAGACAACGGTGGGGCTGGTTCCGTCGATCCCCGCAGCCTTCCCACTGGCCGTCGCATCGCCCTCCTGGTCAAAGCCCTCAACGGCGCCCGCCGCACCAACGAAGCCCTGGCCCGCTGCCGCGACGGTGAGGCAATGCTGGATGTGTTGGTGGATGCCTCCTCCCGCCTGGGGCTGGGCCTGGACCGGGAGGATCTGCGCCATACCCCACCGATCCGGGATTGGATCTGGTGGAAAAATAAAGAAGCTGTCCTGACGATTGGGGATAACAAACCGCGTTACCACCAGGATGGGGGCCAAGGTCAAGGTCAAGCTTCCGGCGATGGGCCAGGCGAACGGAAACGGTTCCTGGGACTTTTCTGAACCTTGACGTGCTCAGACCGGCAACACCTGGCTGGCCAGGGGGTCGGGGATCGAAGCTGAGGGGGCTTCGAATGAACCTTGGCGCACGTACTCGAGGCGCAACTTCAGAAAGGTGATGAAGCGTTCATCCGTCGAAATCACGGCGGCGGCGGGCCTGGGTACGGAATTGGACTGGGGGGTCAGTTCGGGCGCCTCTAAAAACTGGGGTCGCCGCACCAACCAGAAGTCGATGGCTTGCTGCTGTTCGCCGTAGTGGCGCTCCCGCTCACGCAAAACCTCCTCCAGGGGCTCCTCCACGGTGAGGAAGGCTTCACTGGCAGCAACGTAGTGGTAAAGCGTCATGGGTCAGGCCAAGGAGTCAGGCGGAAGGCGTCAAGCCGTCAACAGGACCGCCGGATAGCGCATCCCGTCGCGGATTCTGAATCAGGACCCGCATTTCCCGCACCGCCTGGGTCAGACCGACCGCCAAGGCCCGGGCCACGATCGAATGACCGATGTTGAGTTCTTCCAGGCCAGGGATCGCTGCCACCGGCTCGACGTTCTGATAGGTCAGTCCGTGGCCGGCGTTGACCCGCAGGCCCAGCTGGCGGGCCAGGGCGGTGGCCTCCCCGAGGCGATGCAATTCGGCGGCCTGCTCACCCCAGGCCGCCTCGGCATAGCGACCGGTATGGAGCTCCACCCAACGGGCTCCACAGGCGCAACAGGCATCCAGTTGCACCGGGTCGGGGTCAACAAACAGGCTGACGCCGATGCCTTGGACCTGGAGCCGACCCACTAAGGCGCCGAGGTCGGCGATCTGGGAACCCACATCCAGCCCCCCTTCCGTGGTCACCTCCTCGCGGCGTTCGGGCACCAGAGTCACCATGTCGGGTCGAATCCGCAAGGCAATGCTCTCCATGGCCTCCGTGGCGGCCATCTCCAGGTTGAGGCGGGTGCGCACGGTGGAGCGCAGCAATTCCACATCCCGGTCCTGAATGTGGCGGCGATCCTCCCGCAGGTGAACGGTGATGCCGTCCGCCCCCCCCAATTCGGCCAGCAGGGCATAGGTCACCGGATCCGGCTCAACGGTGCGTCGTGCCTGACGAACGTTGGCGATGTGGTCGATATTGACCCCGAGACTGGCCATGGAATTTCAAACGGGAAACCACCGTATCGGCCGCAGGTGCAACTGCCCGTCCAGCCCTCGATCGGCTGGACCGGGCCCTTACCTTCGAAGTGGTTTCTTTGAAGGTCATTGCAGGTGTTGGCGGCGGAGGCGACGGGACAGGCAAACCGGGGTCGGGAAGATGGTTTTTCCAATGGCATCAGCCCCTGGTTAGCTCCCCTGGCCATGGCCATCACCCAGGACCTGGTCTTGCCGGGTTTCTTCAGTGGCATCAGGGTGGTGGGCCGTGGCCATCTGCCCAGCAGCGGTCCCATGTTGTTGGCCCCCACCCACCGGGCCCGCTGGGATGGCTTGCTGCTGCCCCTGGTGGCAGGTCGCCGCGTCACGGGTCAGGACTGTCACTACATGGTGACCCTGGATGAAATGGCCGGTATTCAAGGCTGGTTTCTGCATCGCCTCGGCTGCTTCCCGGTCAACCAGGAGCATCCAGGCACCGCCAGTTTGAGGTTGGCCCTTGATCTGCTCGGCAGGGGCGAACATGTGGTGGTCTTCCCGGAGGGGCGCATTCAGCGGCAGGACGGCCCGATCCTTCTCCAACAGGGACTGGCCCGACTGGCCCAGATCGCCCGCAGCCAGGGGTTGGACGTGCCTGTGGTGCCCATCGGCATCGCCTACGCCAAGGCGGTGCCCCAAGCGGGCCAACAAGC
>Ga0209598_10001659_pt1 | contig 18006 bp, 12 predicted proteins | sample M_140807_EF_Meta_FD_187317 | JGI IMG/M metagenome (GOLD analysis project Ga0209598, IMG submission 187317) | Freshwater microbial communities from Lake Montjoie, Canada to study carbon cycling - M_140807_EF_MetaG (SPAdes) (version 2) | ecosystem: Environmental > Aquatic > Freshwater > Lake...
ACAGCAACCGACAATTGCCCTGTTCGTCGCCAGTTTAAGGCCTCTCGATCGCTGAGACAAGTTGCGCTGCAGTCGATTTGGCTTTCTCAGTAGTCCCTGCTTAGGAGTTTTATGTAAGTGTATCTCTTTCGGATTAGCTTGTTTGCACAGGAAACCTCAGTCATCAAGTAACTCAATTTTCAGATGAATTTGCCATTGTTTGACAAGAGCCATGGCCCTTGCCCTGGGACATTTATCTATACCGAAGAAGCCTCTGATCGTCGGTAATTGTCTTCACCGATTTCTTCGGCTTGATTCTACATGTATCTGCTTTCACGCACCCAACGTCCTAGATCAGGTGCTGCCGGGGATTCGGGATTGCGTTGCTTGAAATCCAGATCAAATACCAGTACCCCCCCCATCAACCGAGCCAAACAGGGTGGCGACGGCCTGGGGGCGCAGCGTCACCCGGCAGCCCATGCCCAGCTCACAGGGGTGGTCCAGCGGCAGCTTCAGCCGCAGCCGCTGGCTCCGGCATTCCAGTAGGGCCAGCCAGGCGGAGCCGAGAAACTCGCGGCCGACCAGCTGCCAATCGCCCTGGGGATCGCTATGCAACTGCAGATCCTCCTGGCCCAACATCACCTCCAGCGGCTGCCCAGCCATTGGCTGCCCAGCGCGGCGCTCCCCATCCCCTAGCGGGCCTTCGCCTGCCCAGAGCCATTGGCCGGCGGGGATGATGCCCAGCGGTGTTTCTAATTGGCCGGCCTGCCACTGGGCTGGCAGCAGGTTGGCTTGCAGCACAAAACGGCCCACGAAGGCGGTGGCCGGCCGTTGCACCAGCTGCCTTGGCGGCGCAATTTGATGCACTATCCCGTCCCGCAGCACCGCCACCCGATCGCAGATGGCCAGCGCCTCCTCCGGGTCGTGGGTCACGATCAGGCCACTGGCGCCAACGCTGCCCAGCACCCGGGGCAGCTCGCTACGCAGCCGTAGCCGCACTTCCACATCCAGGTTGGAGAAGGGTTCATCGAGCAGCACCACATCGGGCTGGGGGGCCAGGGCCCTAGCTAGCGCCAATCGCTGCCGTTGGCCCCCTGATAGTTGATGGGGATAACGGCGCTCCAGGCCCTCCAGCCCCAGCAGTTCCAGCAGCCAGCGCACCCGGCCCAAGTCCTGGCCTCGCCGCAATCCAAAGCAGGCGTTTTGCCAGGCATCGAGATGGGGGAACAGGGCGTAGTCCTGAAACACCATGCCCACCCCCCGCCGTTCCGCCGGCAACCAGTGCTGGGGCCCGGCCACCTGGCATCCTTTGATCCATACCGCCCCCCGCGCCGGTCGCTCGAAGCCTGCCACCAGCCGCAACAGGGTGGTCTTGCCACAACCCGAGGGCCCCAGCAATCCCACCAACTCGCCCCGCTGCAGGGTCAGATCGATCTGGCGCAGGGTCCAGCCGCTGCTGCCGCCATTGGCATTGCGATTGGCAGCGTCGTAGCGGTGCCAGATGTCCCGCAGCTGCAGGTGGGGGGCGTTGAGTTCGCCGTTGATGCTCAACTGCGCTCCTCCAATGAGGGGATCAAGGCGATCGCAGCCACTAAACCAAAGCCCATGATTAGTAGGGCCGGCGCCATGGCGTAGCCCACCCGCTCATCGCTGGCGTACTGAAACACCCGCACCGCCAGGGTGTCGAAATCAAAGGGCCGCAGCGACAGGGTGAGCGGCAATTCCTTCACCACATCCACAAACACCAACAACAAACCCACCAATAGCGGGCCCCGCAGCAGCGGTAGATGGATGCGCCCCAGGGTCTGCCACCAGCTGCAGCCCAGGCTGGTTGCCGACTCGTCAATGCTCACCGGGATCCTCTCCAGGGCGGCATCGAGACCCTGCTTGGAGACGGCCAGGAACCGCACCCCATAGCCCCACAACAGCAACAGCACCGGATTCAGCCGCAGCGGCCCCCCCAACAACAGCAAGCCCAGGGCCAGCACACTGCCCGGAATGCCATAGCCCAGGCCGGCCATCATGCTGAACTGAGGCACCAGGGGGCCATCACTCCAGCGGCGGCTGATCGCCAGCAGCAGGGCGCAGAGGGCCGTGATCGCCGTTACCAGCAGGGCCAGGCCAATGCTGCGGCCCGCCAGGGCCAGCAATTCGCCCAGCGGTTCCGCCGCCATCGCCTGCCAGCCCTGCAAAATCCACAGACCTGGGATCAGCAGGCAGGCCAGCGGCGGCAGCAGGGTGACGCCAATGGCGGCGGCGGCGCGCCAGCCCGACAGCGGCCAGACATGGCCACTGGCGCTGCCGCTGCCCAGGTTCCAGCGGCGGCTGCGATGCCGCAGGGCCCGTTCGGCCGCCAACAGCAGGACCACGATGGCGAGCGCAGTCAGCGCCAACAGGGCCGCCCCGCGGGGGTCGCCATCGATTTGCCAGCGATTCAAAATTCCCGCCGACAGGCTCGGCACCCCCAGCAACCGCACCGCCCCCAATTCATTCACCACTTCCATGGCACTGAGGGCCACACCGGCGCCGATCGAGGGGGCCGCCAGCGGCAAAGCCACCCGCCAAAAACTCTGCCAAGGCCCCACCCCCAAGCTGCGGCAAGCCTCCAGCAGCTGGTGTCCACCCATCGCAAAACTCTCGGTGCTGAGCAAAAACACATAGGTGTAGTTGGCCAGGCTGAGTAGCAGCACCGCCCACCAGAATCCTTGGATGCGGATGCCGTTTTGGCTACCCCAATCGATCAAGCTGGCCGCCAGCAAATAGGCGGGGCAAGCCAAAGGCAACAACTGGGCCATGCGCAGCCAGCGGCGGCCCGGGAAGCGACAGACGGCCGTGAGCCAGCCCGTGGCGGTGCCCAGCACGGTGCCCAGCAAGCCCTCGCCCGCCACCAACAGCAGCGTGCCGCGAATCTGGGCGGCTGCATCGGCGCCAAGGCCCGTCGGGCCGGAGCCCGCGGGGCCGGGTTCAGCGCTGAACAGCGCATCCCGCAGCAGGGCCGCCAAGGGGGCCAGGGCCAGCAGCCCGATCAGCAGCACCAGCATCAACAGCCAAGTCCTGCCCATTGCGGGTTGATCCGCCGGCGAAGTTCTACCGCTCAAACCCAGGGCCACCTATTGCCAGCCAGCCTGGCCCATCAGCTGCACGGCCTCGGCATTGCGCTTACCCATTTGCTCGATGTTCACCAATGCCGCACTGAAGTTGCCGAATCGCCTCAGGATCGGGTTGTTGCCCCAACCCTTGAGCGGATATTCATTGTTGGCGGCTGCATAGCCCTCACCGGAGCTGGGGGAGACGAGAAATTCCAGCAGCTTTTGGGCCTGCTGGGGGTTGCGGGCGTAGCGGGTGACGCCCCCGGCGGAGACATTCACATGGGTGGGCTTGGGCCACACCACGGTCACCTTGGCGGCTGCGGCCTGGTCGGCGGCGCTGCTGTCGGCAGCCAACAATCGGGCCAGGTAATAGTGGTTCACCATGGCGGCACCGCACTCGCCCCTGCCGACGGCGCGGGCGATCGGCGTGTCGGAGGAGAAGTAGGGCTGCTTGACATTGGCCACCAGGCCCGCCAACCAGGTAGTGGTGGCGGCCTGACCACGCTGAATCAGCTGGTCTGCCACCAGAGACTGGTTGTAGACATTGGCCCGATCGCGCAGGCACAGCTTCCCCTTCAGTTCCGGTCGTGCCAGGTCGGCATAGGTGCGAATCAAGCTGGGATTGACCAGCGCGGCATTGACGATCACCGGACGGGCGCGGCGGGTGAGGGCGTACCAGCGGCCGCGGGAGTCCCGCAGGTTGGCGGGCACCGCATTGGTGAGCTGGCTGGAGCGGATCGGCTGGAACAGGTTGGCCTGCTGGGCCCGGTAGAGGCGGGCCGCATCCACCAGCACCAGCACATCGGCCTTGGCGTTGCTGCCTTCGCTGCGCAGGCGCTGGATCAGCTCGTCGTCCTTGCCCTCCAGCAGGTTCACCTTGATGCCTGTCTGCTGGGTAAAGCGCTTGTAGAGGCGCTTGTCGGTGTTGTAGTGGCGTCCGGAATAGACGTTCACTTCCTGAGGTTGGTTCCCTTGCCGTGTTTGGCTCTGGGCCCCCTGGGCCAGTATGAGCAGCTGGCCTGCGCCGCCCAGCATCGCGATGGCTGGCAGCAAGAGCAGGCATGGGCGCCTGGAGGAGTGGCGGAAAAGGACCAAGGGAGGCGGACGGGGGTCTTGACCAGAAGTTAGGCAAAGGACCCTGGGCGTCCAGGAAGCATTGATTGCCAATCCTGGTAGCAAATGTTACGCAGGCCTGGAAACCTTGCACTAGCTATCGCAAGGCCGCACAGCTTGCAGGTCTAATTCTTAGGGCCAGAACTGTCCACTAAAAGGCACCCACCTCAAACTCTGAACCTCAAGCCTGACCAGGATGCGCAGGGTTGAATTCATGCAGCAATGTAGAATCATGCTGGATTGCCCGATTTTGATGACCAAGGAGCCATCATTAATCTAGTTTTTATGCTTCGGCATGCCAGTCGATCTGGTAGCGAATATTCTTTCCTTGAATCGGTAATTCCCATGATGCGGCCCATACAGAACCTCAAGCTGCTTTCTCTGGCCTGCCTTGCCTGCCTGATTTGGTTCTCCCGGGTGCCCGCCTTGGCGCTAGAGGCCAACCGGCCGGCTGCTCTGCCGACCAGCGGGGCGAGCCGACCGAACATTCTTTTCATCATGGTGGACGACCTCGGGAATGCCGATCTCGGCTACCGGGGCAGTGACATCAAGACCCCGAATATTGACAAGCTGGCCCGGGAGGGCGTGCGGTTGGAGTCCTTCCATGGCATGCCCGTCTGCACACCGTCCCGGGCCGCCCTGATGACGGGCCGCTACCCGATGCGCTATGGCCTGCAGACCCTGGTGATCTTCCCGAACCACACCTACGGCCTGCCGACCGACGAACGCACGTTGCCCCAGGCGCTCAAGGAGGTCGGCTACCAGACCGCGATGGTGGGCAAATGGCACCTCGGCCATGCCGACAAAAAATACTGGCCGCAGAACCGCGGCTTCGATCACTTCTACGGCAATCTCGTCGGAGAGGTCGACTACTTCACCAAGATGCGCGGCGGCATCGTCGATTGGCAGCGCGACGGCAAGTTCCTGCAGGAGACCACCTACTACCTGCCACTGATTGGCGACGAAGCGGTGAAACAAATCGAACGGCAGGACAAGACGAAGCCGTTTTTCCTCTACTTCGCGTCCCTGGCTCCCCATGCTCCCTATGAAGCCCAGAAGGCCGATGAAGAGCGCTACGCCGCCAGCATCAAGGATCCGACCCGCCGTACCTATGCCGCCATGGTCACCTCGATTGATGACCAGGTGGGCCGCATCGTCGCCGCGCTCAATAAGCGGGGCCTGCGCGAAAACACATTAATAATCTTCGCCAGCGATAACGGTGGCCCCCGCAGCGCTGTCCTTGCCAGCGGCGCCCATTCCCCCGCAGAGCGGGCCGAAGGTGGCGTGAAAGAAGGTTCCCTGCCGGCGAGCAACGGCAACCTGCGGGGAGGCAAGGGCAGCCTCTACGAGGGTGGTGTACGCGTGCCGACGATCTTCAACTGGCCCGGCACCCTGAAGCCCGCTGTGGTGAATGAGCCGCTGCACATGGTGGATGTCATGCCCACCGTCCTGGCCCTGGCCGGTGCGGCGCCCAACCCCGCCAGCAAACCCCTCGATGGCGTGAACATCCTGCCGATGCTCAAAGAGGGCAAGCCCTCACCCCATGACGACATCTTGGTCAACGTCGAAGCCTTCCGCGGCGCCATCATCAAGGGACAGTGGAAGCTGGTGAAGATCGCCCTGCTGCCCGGCAAGACCGAACTCTTCAACCTCAAGGTCGACCCCGGCGAGAAAAACAACGTGGCCGAGCAGAACCCTGAGGTGGTGCGTGATCTCGAGGCCCGGCTGCTCGACTATGCCCGACAGCAGAAGATGAGCGAGTGGTTAAAAGCCCAGCCCAATTACCTCGGCGCCCAAGGAAAAACCATCCTCGACCCGGACTACGACATCGAAGACGGTGGACTGCCGTATGAAAAGCCGGTGTTTCCCAAGTGATGACTTGATTAGGTAGTAAACTTCACACTCATTACCAAACGCTCGGGCCTTGCGGTGCAATTGCAGGTGGCCCGGAAGATCCTCCCCATCATTTCTTCGAGGTTAAAGCGGCGATTGAATCGATAACAGAAGGCACCCAGGTAGCGATCAGCGTACTTCTCAAAGCGTAGGGCGTGGAACGTTCCGCTGAAGCTGGTTTTTAAGTGACTGATCACGGTGTTTAGGAACCTCTGATCAAGACGGCATAATCTATAAGATCTAGTCTCATTTTCATGAATGGGACGATACTGCGCAGGTTTCGCTTCGTTTCCGTCCATAGCAGTCTTTGACTATGCGTTGAGGCAGTTTCCATGACAAGTTCTGCTTATTTTATGGATGATTGTCGATTCTTTGGCGTACCAGGCCCTTGTATGATACTGGATCAGGTATTCGTTCGCGTACCATCAAGAGGTTTGCCAGGGCAAAGAGTATCTTCAGTTTGAGGTCGTTCTTGCGGACGCCTCGATAAGCGCAGTGATCAAACGCTATACCCTGGTCGTTGGGTTCTTCCCCAACGACGCCCCAATGATCATGGCACTGGCCTCGGGATTTTCACCGCCCTAGGGGACTCTGCCTCACAGCTGCTAGCTTTTCAGCAGCTATTTCGTGGGCCCGTTGTAACCCGTTCCAGTAGTCCAGCTCCTTTGCAGCAAATAGGCTGCGGTCGGAGTGGAAGGGAATTTCCCAGCATCACAAGACTTTGTGCTATTATTACATGGGGTAAAGTTGTATCCTGGATTACCCGGATTATAAACTCCATCACCCATGGACACCGTAGCGGTATAAGTCGTTATATCAGAGCATACTGGTTTATTATCTATGGTACTGCATTGCCTTGTCGTTACATCATGGAAGTTAGAGTTCAGAGTCGTATTTGCTTTGAGCAACGTCCATGCCGGTGCCGAGTAATTCGGTACGCCATTGCTGTGGTTTAGCCAGCTTGACAAAAAAGAACCCACATAAAAGAGGTTGTTCTCATTTCCCTTCCCCGATATTGCAGTCAGTTGATCGGATGTGGCGACGCCATCGCGTTTTACCAACCTTGTCGACCATGTCTCTTGATTCATGTCGCTCGGTGAATCTACCGTATATTGGTTAAAAGCTTTAAGCGTGTCGGATGCCTGCGAAAGAGGCATGGAGTAACCACAATTATGGTTATTTCCTGCCGAGATGCAATCCTGGGCAAGCGTATATGGACTAACAAGTGTTGAGATTAACTTAGATTTAGGGAAATCGTCATTGAGGATTATGCCCACTACGGCGCTTGTGGTACCAATGGAGTAGCCGGTGGCCGTGCTGAGGGTGAGGGCCACGGTTTCATCGGGCTCGATGGTGGCATCGGCCGTGGGAACTACTGTGACGGTGGCGGTAGAGGATCCAGCGGCAAAGGTGACGGACTTGGTGGCCGATTTGGCGGCAATGCCGGTGTAATCGGTGCCGAGGGTGGCACTGCCGCCCACGCTGAAGTTGACGATGAGGGCGCTGGTTGTGGGCCCTGTGCGGGAGAAGGTAAAGATCAAGTTGTCGGGGCCATCTTCTGCCACGCCGGTGACTGGTGCGACCTTAAGGGTAATCACAGACCCACCGCCGCATGCACCTTCCGGGGGGGCAAAACCATTGCATGGATCATTCTTGGCAAGAGATTCCGAGCTCCTGCCTCCAAGGCCTTCATTCCTTCCGCCCAGTTTCACGTCTCGGTAGGGGGATATCAATTCATTTGCCAACTTCGCCGGCACTGCGACGATGGCATAACCTGTAAGGATCGGGAATGACTTATCACACTCTGTACAGAGTGCCACTTCATCACTGAAAATGGTTTGAGGCCAAACCCCGGCGATGTTTAACTGCCAATCACAGAAATTTGAGGCACTGCCCTTAGGGGGATTTTGTGGGATTGAGGACGTGGTGCAAGTATCCCCGTACATCTTAAACTTCGCAACTTCAGTTTCTTCCTTCCCTAGGATGTTGATATTATAGTTGAATAACTCGGACCAAAGAATAATCTGCTGATACTGTAAATTGGAGTAATAGGACAAGAATAACTGCAATTGATAAATATCCGAAGGTAAAAACACATTCGGGACTTTAATAGTTTCACTCCCTACCTTCTTATTCTGAATTAGATCCATTTCGGTAATCCATGCCGCGCTATTAGAACCCCCAGTATTAAAAAGAGTTTGATTAATAAGCGAGCCGCATGCATCCATTGCTTTCACCGTTGTCCCATGATCTGGGTTGAACATGGAATCAAGATAATCAATATAGGCCTTACTTTTTTTGTCTTCAAAATATGAGAGAAGGTGATTATAACTTTCGTATTCGGCACTAATTTTGTCAATGCAAGACTGTATTGATACCAATTTAACTTCCAGTTTGACCTCTCCAAGCGCGTTTTCTAGATCACTCACTTGTGCCGTTATACAGTCCAACTTTCCTGCAATCGCAATAAAATTCTGGTTAATTTGGGCAGAAGTCATATCTGGTCCGCTATTGCCTTTTGCAATGGCAAATCCGGGTACCTTCTCAATCAATTCAACGGCCGCGTTGCCCACCCAGCCAGTGATCAAACTACGTCCTTCATTATATCCCAGATTGTAAATGGTCGACCATGATAGTAATGACTTGGGCCCGGAAGATGGATTAGGTGCATTGTAATCTATCGAGCAGGCGGGGTTGGAGGTCGGTGTGCTTGCCGCAGCACGCGTACCGTTCGATGCAGGGAGTCGGGAGGACTTTGCGGGCTTTAATCCATCAATTACCTGTCCCTTTTCCGCGGCTTCAGCTAAAACATCTGTAAACTTGGTAAGGCCGCCGGATTGTTCAATTTTGACCTTAAGCTCCTGGGCGCCGATGGCAGAAGTTCTTAATCGCATGACGCCCATATCATCGTAGTAGCGTAGTCCCAGTACATTGCGAACTTTAGCCATGTTGGCGGCATAGGTTCGGGGACTATTGGCGGACATTTTTAGAGCGGTGGTACTGATTGGATCGAGATAGGTAATATTGCTAAAGCCAAGTTTTGGCACAAAAGCCTTAAGATGGCCTTGAAATGGCACACCATCGACCATGCCGCCAGATGAGACGATCATGTAAGGCTCGTTCTCCGATGCGCTGCCTGGCACCGTCAACAACAGCGCGCCCCTGGATCCCGTTTGGCCGGTGCCCACGACTTTTCCCTTGGAATCAATAACCTCGACCGAGGCTTTGGCGAGGTAGGATCCTGGCCCAATATAGGCCCAAATCCTCATATTGCCAGGAGAACGTTGTCCATTAGAAGCACTGGATACCTCCAATTTATTGTTCGTGAATGCCCGAAATTCTCCAGCCCAAGATGCCTGGATGCAAAAAGTGGACAGGGCGAACGCAGTAACAAGTTTACCAAAATTTTTGTACATGAGATTGGTAAAGCCATTTCTCAAGCTATCTTATCATGTTATTGAAGGGTATGGTCGAAAAATCTCATTTTCCATGGTTGAGCTGGGTGAGACTCATTTCCCAGCCTTAGCCGCTCCGAGCAGGAAGTGCCGGCAAGGGCGTCGGGTCAATCAGAAGCACTAGTGAGCTGGCCAGCGTTCGCGCTACCTGGCGGCAAGGCACCTGGAGCACCATGCGCGGTAACTGCCAGCCAAGATGAAGTCCTTGCCGCCTGCCCGATATCAAATACTTAGGCGGGCGCGTTGACTCATGCGAATTGTTACCCATCTAGTTGACGAACGGTCGGCATTGGCTTCTTGCTGTTGAGCTGGCTGTTTTCCTGGTCCCGGATTGCCTCCATCTGCTGGTCGACCACCTGTTCGGCATGGGTGATGCGCCACTCACCCATCCGCCTCTGTAAGGTGCGCAGGCTGCCGAGATACAGATCAGGGTGTTCTTGCTCCAGCCGTTGCATCGCCTGCTGGCCTGTGAGCAAGGGATCGGCCATCAGCCACGGCAACACCATCGGCCAACACCCCAGCCTCCGCGTTTGGCAGGTTCGCTCTGCCGCCACAGCAACCGCAGGCTGCCCAGAAAGGCATTCAGGATCTGGTTGCTTGCTGATCGATCGCTCTCGCTGCTCGGTTCGCATTCTCCGTTCACCAGAGCAGCTTGGTTCCACCGAATCGTCTCCAGCAGGTCCACCGGATCGCATTGCTGCTGCAACACCTCAATGCTTTGGCGGTGTTGTTGACTGATGCCACGCCAACGCAATAACCGATCCGCCGGGATGAGCGGTTGGCCGTGGCGCCGACGCGGGCGGCGCCCCTCTCGACGGTCGCTCTCCTCAAACGGAATCCGCTTGGCCGACGGCTGGTAGATGTTGGTGAACAGTCGCAGAGCGCCATAGAGCTGGCAGAGCCGCTCCTGCTGCTGCGGTCCCTCCAGGTGACGGTGTCCCACCAGGCGGCGCATCAGCATTACGTTCTTTTTTTTGACCCAGGTCTGGTCATTGGATTTGTAGGCCCGTGAGCGGGTCAGCTCCACCGGTTTGGCAGCCTCGGCGCACCAGCGCTCAAGATCCTCGTTCATGTAGACGCAGTCGGCCGGAGGCCATACGCCGTGTCGTTATCCACGTCGAGATCGCGCAGCGGCAGTGGCATCAGCGTCTGCAGCTCCTGCAGCGCAGAGTGCACCAGCAGCCCATCTCGGCTGGGTATGGGCACACATTCACTCCAGCCGCTCGCCAGATCGGTGAGAACAAGAGTCCACAGAAACGGGCCCTCCATGCGCCCGCCGCAGTGGGCCACCCGGTCCATCTCAAACCAGCCCGGCTTTACATCCTTCCAGCCGTTGTAGACGCCAGTCGGCCGGAGGCCATATTTGCGCACCGTGGTGCGTCTCCGTACACCGGTGACGACGTGTGTACGGCGGCGGCGATGCTGACCACCCTGCGCAGTGCGGGCGGGTGTCAGTAGTCGATCGATCGTCGCCGGGCTGATCTGCAGCAGCATTTACCGTAGATTTGGATCGACGTGCCAATGGCTGTTGCGCACCAGCGCCGTCATCCGTGTGGGCAGTTCCGCCGCCAGGCGTTTGCCACAGAGATGGTCATTCGCCTCCCAGAGCGTTTCCAACAGCTGAACCACCTGGGGGCCATAACGGCGGTTTCTGCCAACCTCAGCTGAATCATGACCAACGTCAGCACGAGCCGGTGAACCCCCATGGTCCGCCGGCTGCTGGCGCAACAACCGCAGCACCGATTTGCGGTGAAACCCGCTCAGCTCAACCAGCTCATCCACCAGGGCACCCTTCTCTTGATAGCTCAAGGTTGGGTAACGGCTGCGGGCAGCCCCCAGAAGCTGCTGGCGCCGCTGACGCTGGGCTCTGCGATCAGCCGATGTCGAGCGCCCCACAAAAGGAACATTTCAAATGAGTCAACAAAGGACCTAGTAGTATCAGGACTGATGAGTCAACGCACACGCCTATCTAATTGTCGCCGTGCATCTACTCGGTGCTGGCTTCATTAATTTGCCGTCAGGTCACTGTGGGGCTGCATCACAACCGACTGCTAGTGTTCCTAGGAAGATACTTAGTCTGCCAGATGTCCCGCGTCTATGGCGACAAGGGTGAGAAGCGATCTTGGATCACTTGATCTTTTTGCGCAACAGGCCAAGCCTTAGGCTCATTTGGATTTAAGCTACCTGCGCCACCTGTTTTCTGATCAGCGCTGGTGGGATTTTTGTCAACATCTGCTGGCCGGTGGTGATCGCGATGGCGCGGTCCGGTTGTTTGCTAAGCGAAGCGGAGTGGACCGGAGGCCCTTGGTTGAGGCCCACTATGGGGCGGTGCGGGTGGCCTCCTTTGGTCAGATGCTCCCCTTCATGGAGCAAGTCCAGCGTCGCCAGGACCTATCCCTCTCCGCTCTGCAGCAGCGCTACCGCGTGCCGCCCCGTTTGTGCCCGAGCCTCCCCGCTCCAGTTATCCCCCCAAGACCTGCTGGCCACCTCTAAGCACCTCGCCCCCATTGCGGCGCTCAGGGGCGATCGAAGCGACACTGCCGCTGCTACTGAAACAATTCAAGCTTGCGTGCTTCCGTAGCCACTGGCATCCGCAGGGCGAGCAGGCAAAGGCTGTTTGTCCAGCCTTAGACCAATAAGACTTACTTCAGGAACACCATGTAAAGCTTTCTTGGTGCTAGTGTTGTAGGGTTCACCGCTTTTCAAGGTCAATGACCAACTCTTTTGCCAGTTTTTCCCCAATGGTTCACCCAGTTACAGGCGATGGTGCTTCGCGAGCCACCAGAATTCTCTCACATTTTTCATCCGGCCTTAATCCGACGATTGTTGCAGAAGTTTACGATGCAGTCCTCCTTGCCAAGGCCAATGGCATTTCTCAGAGCGCAGTTTTCGCACAGTTTGCCAACAAATACAACATTACTGGTGAACTTCTTGCAAAGATCCAAGGTGTAATGGCTTCAACCAAATAGTTATTTTTCTCCAATTAACTATCAATTTAGCTACAATTTCTTGCAAACCAATTAAATTCTAGTTAATTGGTTTGCAATTTTTAAAATAGTAAGACTGAGTCCTACTCAATTTTTGATGCAATGGAGTATTTGTTTCGCAATATTATTGATCAATTTGAAAGCAATGTATTAATGTTTCCCGAAAAGGTTGCAGTTAATTATTGTGATTCTACGTTATCCTATAAAGATCTCGATCAAAGTGCTAACTTTTTAGCTTTCTTGCTGCTCGAAGTCGGAGTGAAGCCAGGAGATATAATTGGGATATGTGTCGAACCTGGTTTAGCTATTCCTATTGGTTTGCTCGGCATCCTTAAGGCAGGTTGTGCTTACTTACCTCTTTCAGTACGTGATCCTAAGGCGCGGCTCTCTGGATTGCTCTCTAATGCAGGTGTTTCAATCTTGCTCTCTGATGCTGAACAAGAAGATCGACTTAAAGATCTTGTGCCTACATTTATTCGGATTGAAAGATTTAATGATGGACCAAGCGAAGGGCCAAAAGTATTAAGGGATGAAAATCAAATAGCGTATATACTACATACTTCAGGATCTACTGGTCGACCAAAACCTGTCGCGGTACATCATGCAGCACTTGCGCATTATTTGTGCTGGCACATCAGTGAATTGCGACAGCAAGCGGGTCAACTTGACTTGCCCTTGTCTTCGTCCATCTGCTTCGCGGCAGGTGTAACGCAACTTTTCACTCCGCTACTTACTGGATTCATACTTCACATCCTCCCTGCCGATGTCGTCCGACAGCCAAACCGGTTGTTTGCATGGTACTCCGAACATTCGAACTATGGTCTGTATTGCGTTCCGACTCTATGGGCTGAAATGGTGCGCTTCGCCGAAGCGGAGTGCACTGCCAACCGGGACGTAATACCTCCTCGCGTCGTCCTCTTATCAGGCGAGGCATTGCCAGAGTCATTAGTCAATCGCAGCTTTGCTCAATGGCCAGCGATTCGGATATGGAACTTATACGGGCCTACGGAGGCTACCGCTAATGCGAGCGCGGGAGAAATATTAGAGGGAGCCCCAGTGACACTCGGGTGGCCAATCGCCGACACCGAACTCCGAGTTGTCGACGAAGCCATGATTGAAGTTGCGCCAGGAATGACCGGTGAGATATTAATTGTTGGTCCTGCCGTAGCCACTGGCTATCTCAACCTCCCCGAAGAGAGCGCTAACCGCTTCTTAGCAAGCCCGCGTAAAGACGGTGAGCGCATGTTCCGAACCGGCGATTTTGCGAGAGTTACTGAAGATGGCCTCCTCCGCTTCATCGGTCGAGGCGACAGCATGGTTAAAGTGCGTGGCTATCGCATCGAGTGCGGCGAAATAGAAGCGGTGCTACTAGGTTATTCAGGTGTGCGACAAGCGGCAGTCCTAAAGCTTGAAGGAGTGAATACAGAACTTGCTGCCTATGTTGTTCTGGCCGCCGAAAAGGTTGCCCACGACCAATTGCGCACTTACTTAGCGAAATACTTGCCAGACTATATGATTCCAACGGTGATAACTATTTTAGAAGCTTTTCCGACGCTAGCTAACGGAAAGATAGATCGAAATGCCTTGCCATTACCAGGCCATTCCCGTCCGCTGCTTTCCTATGATTATGAGAGGGCTAATGATGATATCGAATTAAGATTAGTCGCCATCTGGGAGGAGGTGTTAGGAGTCGGTGGCATTGGTGCTTGCGACGACTTCTTCGATCTCGGAGGCACATCGCTCAAGGCCGCCGCAGCACTTGTCGCTATTCGTGAAAATCTAGGGCTTGATGCGTCCTTCTCCGACTTTTTTCAGCACCCCACCCCACGCGGCCTAGCTCAGCATACCAAAGCTGTTACGGAGTCCCTCAATCCTCTTCGGCTGCTGCCTGAAGAGGCGCCGCAGCGCTGCCATGACAACCAGCAGAGCCTGTGGGTGCTCGATCAGACCTTTCCCAGGCAGACCGCATACACAATCCAGTTCGCTGTACGCTTTGAGGGGATACTCGACTTGCTGAAGCTCAGAGCTTCTTTAGACGATCTGCTCCGCCGCCACTCAGTGCTGCGCAGCGTTGTAATCGCTACTAATGGTGTGCCGATGATGGCAAAGCAACCGGCACGACCGATCTTGCTTGACCCCATCGACCTCGACAACGATGAAGCCATCGCACTGTTGATGGCGGCGGAGCGCCAGCGACCTTTCAACATCGCGAATGAACCGTTGGTTCGGTTCGCTCTCTGCCGCCAAAGTAAAGAGCTGCACCGTCTGGTTGTTACCGTTCACCATCTCGTCTTTGATGGGCGCTCGATTGCCGTCTTCCTCGATGACCTATGCCGCACCTATGCGGCGATGGCACTAGGCCGACACGTTGCGGCACCAGTGAAACCGGGATTTGCAGAATGGGCGGCATGGCGTGCAGCTCTTCAGGATCCGGAAGGGGTAGAGCATTCGCTTAAATTCTGGCGAAAAGCTCTAGCTGATTGTCCTCGACATCTCGCCCTTCTACCTGATTACCCAAGGCCGGAAGTGCGGAAATTAGAGGGAGGCGTCGCAATGGCTAGAATTGATGGAATGCTGATGGAGCGTCTTCTTACCCTAAGCCATGGGATGGGAGCGACCCTGTTCATGACCATGCTTGCGGTCTTTGATGTGCTGCTATTCCGACATACTGAGCAGCTCGATTTCGCCGTGGGCGTTCCCGTTGCCAATCGCGATCGGCAAGAGGCTGATGAGATGGTGGGATATTTTGCGAACACACTCGCTTTACGCTGCAGACTGGCGGGAGACCTAGATTTTCGCGTGCTGCTTGCGATGGTGCGTGAGACCGTTATCGCAGCGTTGGATCATCAGGCCGTGCCTTTCGAACAGGTGGTGCGGAGACTCGACGTTGATCGGCAGACGAGCTATACGCCAGTCTTCCAGGCCATGTTCGCTCTCCATGAAACACCCCCATCCCGACGGGTTACCAACCAACTTACTGCGGAGGTCTTTGAGGTAACAAATGAAGCAGCGAAGTTCGACCTCACATTAGAAGGGCATATAGGGGTAGAAGGGATAGAACTGCGCCTTGTCCATAGCCACATATATGCCGCTTCCAGAATGCAACAGTTGCTAAAGCAATATTGCCACTTGCTCGAGGAAGTCGTCGCAGATTCCGACCGCACACTAATTGAACTACCGCTCCTTCCGGAAGCGACCATTCAGGCAGCGACTTCTGAATGCAATGCAACTGCCGTTGCAAGGTTCCAAGACATCGGTCTACATCGTCTGGTGGAACGCCAAGCCGCCGCCACACCTGATCAACTCGCGTTAATCGCGGGCGCCGAGCGTCTTACCTATCAGGAGCTCGACAGTCGCTCCAACCAATTCGCACGGTATCTGCTTAAACAGGGAATCGAGCGGGGCGATGCTGTCGGCATCGCTCTCAGCCCTGGTTCCGAAATCATCATCTCGATGCTTGCGATCCTCAAGCTCGGCGCGGCATACGTGCCGCTGGACCCCTTGTATCCTGCAGAACGTCTAGCTTATATGGTCGATGATTCAGGCGTAAAGGCAATTATCACCTCCGCGACAGCGCAACAGCGCAATGGGGTGAATATATTCGCTTACGATGTGATTCGCAGTGAAGTCGAAGCTTTCCCGGACACCGGCGACATCTCTGTTGAGGTTTCGGCGGAAGAGTTGGCTTATATCATTTACACTTCTGGTTCGTCTGGTCAGCCCAAAGGCGTTATGGTCCACCATGGTGGACCTAGCAATTATGTACTGTGGATGTCGCGAACCCTTGGACTCGATAAAGGCGATCGCGTCCTATGGCGAGCTTCGCTCAACTTCGACATATCCGTTTGGGAAATTTTTCTACCGCTAGTTTCCGGTGCAACGATGGTCGTTGCGCGCAATGTCGATATCAAGGCACCGGACATGCTCGCTGCGCTGATTGAGCGCGAAGCGGTGTCTCATGTCCAGTTCGTCCCATCGGCGCTACGCACCTTCGTCGATTCCGGAGAGCTGGCACGGTGCACCGGGATCAAATGTCTGTTTTCTGGCGGGGAAGTGTTGTCGCCGCAGCTGCAGGAAGACGTATTCAAGGTTTTCTCTGGTGAGCTGCACAACCTTTACGGACCAACCGAGGCCTCGATTTATTCGTGCCACTGGGCCTGCCGGCGCAATGAACTACTTCGTGTAGTGCCAATCGGAAGTCCGATTGACAACACACAGGTCCATATTCTTGATTCTGCTATGAAACATGTTGCACCGGGAATAACCGGTGAACTTTATATCGGTGGCGAGGGAGTCGCTCTCGGTTACTTCAATAAACCGGCGCAAACTAAAAGAGATTTTATTCCGGATCCATTCTCGACACGACCAAACGCGCGCCTTTTCCGCACTGGCGACCGGGCATGCGAACTGAGTCCAGGTTCGATAGTATTTCTTGGTCGTGGTGATGGCCAAGTTAAAGTGCGGGGCCATCGAATCGAGCTTGGCGATATTGAGCATAATCTTGCAAAACATCCTGGTGTTCGCCAAGTAAAAGTGATTATCCGCAAAGACCACGCCAACGACGATCGCATCGTTGCCTATATTATATCTGCGCCTGATCTTCAGCTAAGCGAACAGTCGCTCCGCGATCATTTACGCCTAAAATTACCCGACTTCATGATTCCTCAGCGCTTCATGATGCTTCCAGAGTTGCCTTTGTTGCCTAACAACAAGATCAACCTCAAGGCGCTTCCTTGCCCAGTTCCCCATCCCGATGAGATTACTCAACCCCGTCTTGGCGGCGATCGCGTCTCAATGCTTACAGCAATTTGGACCGAGTTACTCGGCAGCAGCCAATTCGGACCCAATGATAATTTCTTCGATGTGGGTGGCTATTCTTTGCTGCTCGTGCGCTTGGCAGCTTTGATCAACGAGCGGCTCAAGGCTAATGTTACGATTATTGATCTATTTCGCCATCCTAACATCGCTGCGATGGATCGCCATCTATCGAATCGCAGCACATCAACAAGCGAAATCGTTCGGCAGATGGCGCGCCGCGCAACACCATTACAATGATTCAACCCATGACTAACGAGGCCATGCAAGGCGGAATCGCCATCATTGGCATGGCATGCCGTATGCCTGGAGCACGCAACGCAGCCGAATTCTGGGCAAATCTACGAAACGGTATCCAATCATTCACTCATTTTAGCGAAGTCGAGCTGCGGAGTTCAGGAATCGATCCAGCGCTGCTCGCTTCGCCCAACTATGTGCGCTCGCGTGGGATCATCGGAGGAGCTGATGAATTCGACGCCAGCTTCTTCGGCTTCACCCCCCGCGAGGCTGAGCTAACCGATCCGCAGCATCGCATATTTTTGGAATGTGCATGGCATGCCCTCGAGGATGCAGGTTATGTTCCGGGAAAAGAGGATGCACGAATTGGCGTCTTTGGCGGGGTGGGAACCAATTGGCATCTAGGGCAAGTTGTGGCAGCGCCCTTGGTCAAAAAGT
>Ga0209598_10001660_pt1 | contig 18006 bp, 13 predicted proteins | sample M_140807_EF_Meta_FD_187317 | JGI IMG/M metagenome (GOLD analysis project Ga0209598, IMG submission 187317) | Freshwater microbial communities from Lake Montjoie, Canada to study carbon cycling - M_140807_EF_MetaG (SPAdes) (version 2) | ecosystem: Environmental > Aquatic > Freshwater > Lake...
ATCGCTGGATCAGCGGGTTTGTTCCGACTACACCCTAATCATCGTCCCAAGTCACCGATTCTGAAGAGGCGCGGCACCGGGAATGGCGAACTGACGCACAACATCAGGAATCACCCCGAACGCCGACCTGATTGGCGAGCGACGTCAGTTCACCGGGATTGGCCCCGCATAACCCAGATTGCGGACGACCGCGCTGAAGTCGAGGACAGTGACCTCACCGTCCCTGTCGAAGTCCACCGCCGGGTCAAACAGCGGATCAGATGATGTCCGGCCATACGCCGCCCGAAGTCGCGCCAGATCAACGGCGTCAATCCGGTCGTTTCCGTCGGCGTCACCATCGCGGAACCGGACTTTGTCAAGGGAGACGGCGCGGATAGCGTTCGGGCGAAGCGACACCGCACTCACCTCGTGCGAGAGGGCACCGGACGGCTTGACCACCAGGTCGTATACCCCATCGAGACCCGGGACGATGACATCGATCATCCCAGTTTGGTCAGAGACGAGATCGAGTTCGACGACTGGCGTGCGGCTTCCGGGGACTGATGGCCCACGATACAGGGACACACGAACGGGAACCGCGTACGCGGGTGCCGGCACAGACACCGCGCGGGTCAGCAGGAGTGAAATCACCATTTCGGTTACCGGAGTCGGGGTGGCCGTGCGGGTGGCGGTGGCGGTGCGAGACGCGGTGGCACTTCGGGTCGGTGAGGCACCAGTGGTTGGGGTACGGGTGGCCGACGAGACGGAGGTTGCCGTCGGTGTCGAAATCGGCGATGGCGTGACAGATGCCGTCGGTGTCGACGTCGTTGGGGTGGTCAGACCGGTGACCGGCGTGGAAGTGGAAGCAGACGGCGATTGGGTGAGGATCGACGTGGGGGTGGCGGACGCGCTGGCGGTCGGCGACGGACTGGCGGTCGCAGTCACGGAAGTCACTGCAGTCGGTGTGGCAGACGCCGTGGCTCCGGAGTTTGACGTCGCAGTGGCGCTGGACGTTGGCGTGGACGTCGCAGTGGCGGTAGGCAGTGGCGTGGACGTCGCAGTGGCACTGGACGTTGGGGTAGCCGCCGACGTTGCGGTCGGGGTAACCGAGAGTCGGAGGGCAAGCGCAGCCTGAACGGCGGGCGCGGCCCGGAGGCGCCCGGTGCCCCACGCGCCGTCCCACGCCCCTCCCGGCGCCGCCGATGCACCTTCACGCAAGAGTGTCCGTACGAGGTCTGGGGTCAGGTCGGATTTCACCTGCATGAGAAGGGCAACGACCCCGGCGGCGTGGGCCGCCGCAACACTCGTTCCAGAGGCGGCACGATGTCGCGCGGCTGACCCGACGAGATTGCTGTCTGCGATCGTTGCCGTCTGCGACCGGGCGGCAACAATCACCTCGCCGGGAGCAGCGATGTCTGGCCTCGCCAAGCCGTCGCGCGCTGGGCCGCGTCCACTGAACGTTGAGACTGCGCCCATCACTGGTGTTGGCGCGGGTTGGCGGGATGTGCCAGTGACGTCTACCCACGAACCGCGCGAAACGTAGCTTCCCACCACGATCGCCTGCCGTGCGGTCCCAGGTTCGGAAAGCGTGCCGGTGAGGTCAATCCCGTTGGTCGTACCGGACGATGCCGTGTCAAGCCACCGAACAGTGCCCTTCGTGTCCGGATCGATCCACGCGTCCCAGCGCCCGGGAGTTGCCTTTCCGTCGTTCTCGCCGACTGAGAGTGCGTGGACACTCAAGGTCCACGCGCCCTGAAGGCCTCTCGAACGATGCAGCGAGATTGTCGCGTGCGCACCATTGGTGGTCGCTGGTGCTTCAGCCGACGGATTGAAACTGACTGACGTGCCATCGTTCGTGGTTGCAACGATCGCGCCGGCACCTGTCGCCGTGAAGGGAAAGACTTGCTGGCCGTAGGGGTCGTCGAGCCGGAACTCCAAGAAATCGGCAGCGCGGGTCCAGAGGTCGATGTTGGCATCGACGGTAGGCGAGTCGCCGGAATAGACCGCGAACTTTGCATTCGAAAGGGTTCCGGTTGACGCGATCCCCGACGCATGGGCATCAAGCGCGCCGTTGTTGCCGGATGCGGTGACGATGATGGTGCCCGGGCCACTGATCGCGTCGATCGCAACCTCAAGGGGATGCGTACCGTCGTGTGCCCCGGCACGCGCGACACTCAGGGCGTTGAGGATCACGAGTGGTTGTCCGCGCATCCGTGCAAGATCCCGCATCCACGTCCACGCGTCAATGACATGGGTAGTCTGGAGGTCGGTTCGCACCACAACGATGTCGGCATCGGGGGCCACGCCCCGGTAGGGGACCGGCGAACACCCAACGGTTTCACACGACAAGGCCCGGCCTCCACTGACGGCGGCGCCCAGGACGTGTGTGCCGTGACCCGCAGGGGCATCGGACGAGGAAGAACCACCGGCCGATCGGTCATCGGGAGTGTTCACGCCGGCTGCGCCGGAGGCAACGCACGCCGCCGACCCACACGGCGTGCCGGGAACAGTGGCCGACGCGTTCCACGCGTCAATATGGGCGGATGAGAATGCCCGACCGTACGCGACGGATGGGACACCTGAAGGCAGCGCACCCGCCCCTGCACTCTGGTCCCACAGTGCGGCGATCCTTGTGGCGCCACTGTTCAACCGAAAGTCGCCGTGGGACCAGTCCACACCGGTGTCCGCGATCCCGACCAGGACACCCTTGCCCGTGACCGAGCGGCCAATGTGATCCGTCGCGACTGCCCAGACATCAGTTGCGCCAACATGCGCCGCCGACACCGATTGATCCAGTTGAGGCACAAGTCGTTCGCCGACGACGACCGCAACGACGCCCGGCCATGCAGCAATCTCTGGGAGGACTGCTTGAGGCACACGCGCCGTCGCAAGGAACCCGGTCCCGGACGAATGACGGCCTGCCCTTGACAAACCGGTGGGGATGACGGTTCGTACCAGGCCGCCACGCCCGGCCAGTCCCCGCCCAACGTCACGCGTCGATTGGACGACGACATCCACCATTGGGGTGGTTTCGCTGACCAAGTGGGTCGGGGACATCGGTCCGTTGTCTGGCCGTGCCTCGAAGGTCCCGAGGACGAGGGCCAAGACAAGGAGGGGAACCCGGGCCCGGGTCTGCCGTAGGCCTGTTCCCAAGCGAGAGACCAACTCATGCACCACTGCACATCTCAATACAGGACGATTTCACATCGCTTTTACCGTAATCAAGACCAAGTAGCAATGCAACCACAGGTGCGGTGTACGATAGAGTCGACCGTTATGTTGAGTCTTGGGGGCGCTGCCGGGCAGCACAGTCAGGCCATTCCCGGCACGCCGGAGTTCCCACCAGGGGACGCGGCGCACGGAACCCCACCACCGGACTGGATGCGCGTGAGACGTTTTGTCGGACCCGTTTTGATCGTCATCGCCATTACGCTGGCAGTGATCGTGGTGTGGCAGGCACGATCCCCATCGCCTGCAATGGAACCGGCCGCCCCGGGAGTTTCGCCACCTTCCGCAGCGACCCCATTCTCCGGGACATCGGTGAGGGTCCATGTGACGGGTGCCGTCGCGAACCCGGGAGTGCATGGTCTCCGGGTGGGTGACCGGATTGAAGACGCCATACGTGCCGCTGGCGGACTGACCGCCGATGCAGACACCGCGACGCTGAACCTCGCCGTGCGGATCCGGGACGAACAGCGTCTGGACATCCCTGTCAAGCGAACCGTGGTTGACGTCGACACAAGCCCTGCTACAACCCGGCCCACGACGCCGGCCTCGAAACCAGGCACACCTGCTGACCGGACGGGCACGAGCCAAGGCGCGGCGGTGCGTCCTGCCCCAACGGCGCCACCAAGTGAGGACCTGGAGGCCTTGCTCGCAGACCCGGCCACACCAGACGGACGTCCGAGGGTGAACATCAATCAGGCGAGTGCGGCCGACCTCGAACGACTGCCTGGGTTCGGGTCGGTTTCCGTGCAACGCGTGATCGCCTACCGGTCGGCGCATGGTCCCGTGCAGTCCGTTGCCAACCTGCGTGAAGCCGGGATCTCTACGGCAATCCTGCGACGTGCACTGCCTTACGTGTCACTAGGGTAGGAAGACGATGATCCTCGGGGTTCCCCTTGGCATCCTGACTGGCCTCTGGGTCACCTGGAATGGCGCAAAGCTGGTCGGGGGCGGATGGTGGACCGCGGGGATCTGCCTTTGCGCGTTGATCCTCGCGGCAACCGGGGGCGGAATCCTGCTCCGCAACCGGATGCCCGCCCGGATTGCCCTTGGACTTACGTTGCTAGGCCTGGCGATTGGCCTGCTTCGGGGTGTAGCCAGCGACCGGAACACCGAAAACGAAGCGCTTGTGCAGGTGTTGCCTGACATCACAACGGTACGCGGATCGGTGACCAGTGATCCGGTACCGCGGGGCACGACCCAGGACGTACCGGTGCACGTGGATGCAGTCGTCACCAAGGATGGCCGCTGGCTGGCTGTCAGTGGAGAGCTACGGGTCATGGCACCCGTGTCAACGAGATGGACGCAAGGAGACGGGATCGAAGCATCGGGGACTGGACGTGGTCTCGGGGGTGGTTCCGCAATCTTCCACGCCCGGACAACTGAGCAGATCCACGGGTCGTCACCAGGCGTGGCTATCGCCGGGACAGCGCGCGCTTGGCGACAATCGCTAGCCGCACCAATCCTTCGCTACCTCCCCGAACCGGAGGCATCACTTGCGGTCGGCATCCTGCTCGGAGATCGGAACGACCTTCCACCGTGGCTGAGTGATGCGTTCCGGATGACCGGGGCAAGCCACCTGATCGCAATCTCCGGATACAACGTCTCCATTGTTGCCGGCGCCACAACGTGGCTCGCAGGATTGGGCGGGACGCGTCGGACAGCGCGATGGCGGGTAATCCGCGCTGTGATCGTCTCGGTCGCACTGTGGATGTTCGTGGCCCTGGTAGGCGCTTCGGGAAGCGTCCTTCGTGCCGGGACACTCACCCAGTTGCTGGTCGTCGCCTACGCCACGGGACGCCGCGGTGCGGTTGCCGGGGCGCTCCTGTGGGGAAGCGTGGCACTCGCGGGATGGGCCCCGTCCACCTTGGACGATGTTGGATGGCAGTTGAGCTTTCTCGGAACCGCTGGTCTCGTGTGGCTTGCGCCGACGTTCAACCGATGGCTGATACCGCAGTCGGCCGGTGCAACCACGGGAAGTGTCGCGACCCTGGGGCGGTTCGTTCGAGCGCCGTTTGCAATCATCCCCCTGCGAGAGGCCATTTCCGCCACTGCAGGCGCGCAAGTCTTTGTCCTGCCGGTGATCGCCGGAACCCTGGGGAACGTCCCACTCCTTGGCGTTGCGGCCACGATCCCGGGGATCATCCTGATCCCGCCGATCATGCTGGCATCGGTGACCATCGCAACGGTCGGATACGTGTGGAGTGCGTCGGGGGCGATCAACGACGCGATCATGACGGTCCTTGCGGTCACCGCGTGGACCCCGACCACACTGCTGATCAGGCTCGTGGAATGGAGCGCATCACTCCCCGGCGCCGCGATGCCGTCAACGCCGTGGTCACCAGTCTGGGTAACCGTCTATCTCGTAGGGCTGGTCCTTCTCGGCGTCGTTGCAGAGATGACCCCACGCCAATCGGCGACCCGCCAGGTGGCTGGATTGCAGATCGGTTGGCGCCCCGGTGCAATCACCCTGTGCATCGTCGCAATCCTCATGATTGCCATGCCGGAACTGGGAAACACCCGCACTGCCCGTGCCTCAACGGGCGGGCCGCTGGCACCGACGACGGGGGCCAGTGCCATGGGGGAACGCCTTGTCATCCCTCACTTCGACGGTTCGCCGGATGCGGTGATGGCAATGATTGCGATCCCCGGCGGACCAAGGATGGTGATCGGCGGAGGCCCGACAATCGAGGGTGCGGCGCACGCCGTCGGTGTTTCGCTACGGCCATGGGACCGTGCGATCGATACGGTCGTCATTCCGTCAAACTCGGAAGCGGCGGGAAATGGACTGGCACGGCTGCTGCATCGCTATCCGACGGGTGCGGTCCTGAAACCGGAGAACACGCCACATTCATTCTCGATGGACGGGATCACGACGGAGGCGGCGAGGTACGCGGTTCCCGTCCTGCCAATGGGAAGTGGTCAGGCATGGCAAGTGTCGATTTCTGGGCAAGGTCCAGCCTCTGGAAGAACGTGTCCGCCAACGGGAGCGAAGCAAATCACCGTGACATTCGTCGGACCGCTGCCAAGTCCGACCTCGTCATCGACGGTTACGTCGACTTTCACACACCCACTCGCAATCCGCGCGTGCACGAGAACGATGGACATCACCGTTGTCCCGGACATCCGGGCGATTGACGAGTGGATCGCACACGCGACATCTGAGGAACTGAACGCACTGGATGATCCGTCGGGGAACCCCCGATTGCTTCTCGTCCCGCTTCGGGCGAGGAGTACCGATGCCCTTGTTCGAGTGCGCAATCACATCGGTCCGGCCATGACCATCCTGCAAGGGGGGCAGCTCCCTTGGCAAGGTCCGCCATCACCGCCCCTGGACCACCCGGACGTGTGGCACCTCACTGCAATCCATGGACCAGTCGATACGGCACCCTAAGTGGCCGTGAAAGGCCCGACCGGCATAACCCTGGTCCAACCAATCCAGTCAACCCGACGGGTATCGTCTCGCGCAACATACCGGGCGACACGACGCCGAAAGGATCACCAAGCCATGCCGACCCCTTCCCACGCACCGACCGTCGACACCCATGTCCACGCGGGGCTCACGAAGTACGAACCCGTTGAAAGCCTGATCGACCAGATGGGGCATCACGGGGTTGACCACGCCGTCCTGGTGCAGCACATGGGCATGTTTGACAACGACTACCTCATCGACTGCGCCCGACGGCATCCCGGCCGATTCGCGATCGCGTGCCTGGTCAATCCCGAAGACCCGCATGCAACCGCAACCCTTGAAGCAATCGTGGGAACCCACCCGGCTGTCCAGGGCATACGCCTCTACCTGGCCGATCTTTTCGCGGGTATCCCGGGTGCGATTGCCCTCTGGGAGAAGGCGAACGATCTCGGACTGAACATCACGATGGCCGGGACGCTGGCCCACCTTGCATCAGATGAGATGGTCGCGACGGTCCGGCGGTTCACCAAGGCACGCCTGCATGTGGAACACCTGTCTCACCCGAACCCGCGTGAGGATGCCCCCTACCCGACGTACCAGCGTGCGCTGGCGCTGAGCGCCTTTGACAATACGGTGCTCAAGGTCAGCGGCTTCTACAGTTTCACGACATCGCCATGGTCCCCGTACTTCGATACGCTGCGGTTCGTTGACATGGCGCTAAAGGCGTACGGCCCGGAACGAATGATGTGGGGGTCGGACTTCCCGCCCGTAAGCGGTCGCGAGGGGTACGGGAATGCAATCACGTTCGGGCGTACGCACATCCCGATTGCCGATTCCCACTTGCGTTCAGCGTTGATGGGCGGGACCGCGATGAAGTACTGGAAGTTCGACACTACGGCGTAATCCGCGAGTACGGACGCCGGGAACGGTACTGTTAGAAAGCCGGCACGGAATTGTTGCCGGCATGGTGGACCGGCACGCACCGGGATCATGGAGGGTGACGGCCTTGGCGATTGCGTCCGAGTCCCGGGTTGAAGACCGTGTCGGCGGGTCCGACGAGCTCAAACGGGTCTTCAGCGAAGTCAAGCAGGTGATTGTCGGTCAGGACACCTTGATTGAACGGTTGCTTGTTGCGCTGCTGGCCCGCGGCCACATCCTGTTGGAGGGAGTTCCCGGTCTGGCAAAGACCCTCGCGGTCAAGACGATCGCCGAGGTGGTTGGAGGCACGTTCCGGCGCATCCAGTTCACCCCTGATCTTGTTCCGGCCGACTTGGTGGGCACCCGAATCTACCGGCAAGCCACCGGGGACTTCGGGGTCGAACTTGGGCCAGTCTTTGCAAACCTCCTGCTCGCGGACGAGATCAACCGTGCCCCGGCAAAGGTCCAGAGTGCGCTTCTTGAGGTCATGCAGGAACGCCAGGTGACCATAGGCGGGACGTCATATGCGGTGCCGGATCCGTTCCTCGTGCTGGCGACGCAGAATCCGATCGAACATGACGGGACGTACGCGTTGCCTGAGGCACAGGTTGACCGGTTCATGTTCAAGACGATTGTTGGCTACCCGAGCCTGCAGGACGAACTGGAAATCGTGGCCCGGGTCACAGGCACCTCCGCCAAGGTCAGGGAGCGTCTGACCCCTGAACGACTGCGATGGTGGCAGGCAGAGGCAGACCGGATCACGATCGATACGAAGCTGCATGAATACGCTGTACAGATCGTGACTGCCACCCGAAATCCCGAATTGTTCGACCTGACGCACCTCCGGCGGTTCATTACCTTCGGGGCGAGCCCACGCGCATCGATCAACATGATCACGAGTGCGCGGGCACTCGCGCTGCTGCGTGGGCGGTCGTATGCCCTCCCGGAAGACCTCTGGACATTGGCGCCAGACATCCTGCGCCACCGGTTGGTCCTCTCATACGAAGCGCTCGCCGAAGACGTCGCAGTCTCGGACATCGTGACGCAGATTCTGGAAAAGGTGCCGCCCCCGCACCTCGGCTACCCCGGGGAAAGTCGCGGACCGGCCGAGAGAAGTGAACGGATCCTCGCAGCAAACCTGGGGCAGGACGCTCCCGCACCTCGGCGTCGCTGGTGGCCATTCGGACGACGGGGCGGGTCGTGAAGCCCGCATGGCGGTGGTGGCGACGCAATGCAACCGCGCCATCGGCAATCGAGCGCAGCGTACCGACGACCGCGCCGGGGGAAGTTGAGCGCCTGTTGCGTCGCCTTGATGTGTCTGTGGTGCGGAAACTCGACGGGCTGCGTCAAGGGGAGCATCCGACGGCCGCCTTCGGTCCCGGGCTGGACCTCGCAGATTTGCGCCCATATGCACCCGGCGACGACGTGCGCAGCCTGGACTGGAACGTCACTGCACGGACAGGAACCCCGCACGTCCGGAGGTTCTATGAGGACCGCGACATCAGCGCGTGGCTGGTGCTTGACCTTTCCGGATCGATGGTTTTCGGTAGCGGGACGGAGACAAAATCTTCGCGCGCGCTTACGATCTCCGGGACGCTGGTGCGACTCCTGACCGCGCGTGGTGACCGCGTCGGCGCGTTGCTCTACACCGGGTCTCCACCGAGACCCCAGGGCTCCGTTCGTGACCGAACGGATAGTCGGCGTGCGCAAGGCACGACGAAACGCCGCATCATGGCATGGTTCGATGGAGCACCACGGGTGCACCGCCGTCCCGCAACGCGCGTCAGTGCTGGCGCGGGCCGGACCCACGCACTCCGCCTCCTGCAACGCGCGGTGGCGATTGCACGCGGGTTGCTTAGGACCCCCGGTCACCGGAATACCCCGGACGCACGTCACCCAGTGACCAACCTGGCCACGTTGCTCGACCAGTCGTTCGCGACAGTGACGCAAAGGTCAATGGTAGTGGTCGTGTCTGATTTCCTGGATATTTCCACTAGCGGTGGAGGGCCCGGGGCCGACGACCAGTGGGCGCGAAGCCTCCGCGGACTGGCCGCCCGTCACGACGTCGTTGGCGTGTGGGTGCACGACCAACGCGAACTCGCCATGCCCGACGCCGGGGTAGTGACCTTCGAGGATCTGGAGACGGGCGAGCAACTGACCGTGGATACGAGCCAACCGGGAATCCGAGAGGCATTCACCACCCGAGGAACGGCACGCCAACGGGCACTGTTCCGGATTTTCACCCGCGCTGGAGGCCTCTTGTGGCCGCTTGATACCAGTGAAGCAGTGGTTCCGTCACTCGTCCGGTTACTCGAGACCAGACGTCGCATGGCAACCGGCCTGCGTCGTACGCGGATGGCAGCCGGTTAGGCGAAGGGCGTCGGAAGAGCGTGGAATTCGCGGTATCAACGGTCCTGTGGTGGATTGCCGGAGGCGCGGTTCTTCTTGCCGCGTATGCGTGGTCCCAAACCAGGCGTGCCCGCGACGCCGTGCCGTTCCCGGATGTGTCGCTGCTGAGAGCCGCGATGGCGACCCGTCCATCGACCGCAGGGCGCCGGCACGTGCCGGCAGTCCTGACCGTGGCCGCTCTGGCCTTGGCAGCGGTGGCAATCGCGAGGCCGGCACTTCGGACACCGATTCCGCGGGAACGCACCACAATAGTACTGGTTCTGGATGTTTCCGGAAGCATGACGGGTAGAGACGTTTTTCCCACCAGGCTGGAGGCAGCCAAGTCAGCAGCGAGGGGCTTCGTCAATACCCTCCCTGCCGGGTTCCGGGTGGGAGTGGTCTCATTTTCCTCGCAGGCATCGCTTGTCCAGCCCGTTACCGAGGACATGCGCCTAGTACGGTCCGCAATTGACCAGCTCCAACCAGATGGGGGGACTGCGATCGGTGACGGACTTCAGGTTGCGTTGGCGTCACTGCCACCGGAGACCTTCGCAACCCCGTCCGAGGCACCATTGACGCAACCGGGCAGCACGGACATTCAGGGCGGGGTCAAACCCGACGGAACGCCATTGACCGCACCGCCAATTCCACCTGCGGTTGTCCTTCTCCTCACGGATGGGCAGAACACCGAGGGGCCAGACCCGCACGCGGCGGCTTCAGACGCGAGGACATCGGGTGTCCCGGTCTTCACCATTGGGATGGGCGGACGCGGAAACCCGTTCGGTGGTGGAAATCGCGGAAATGGTGTTGACGAGACGCTGCTTCAGGAAATCGCCGCGCAGACTGGTGGCCAGTACTACTTCGCACCCGGCGCGGGCGAACTGAACCGCATCTACGGGGACCTTGGCCGGGCCCTGGGGTGGGACTGGGAACGCTATGACATCGGGCAGTACTTCGCCATCGCTTCGCTAGTGACCCTCACCTTGGCCTCAATCCTCGCCTCGTGGTGGCTTGACCGGTCGCCGCGACCTGGGCAAGCGACACCCTTCGGAGCGGGTGCTCGGTGAACATAGGCGACTTGCTAGGTTCGGCAACCGGTCTCCGCGATGCCTTTGAGGCGTACGGGATTGAATGGCGGCAACCGGAACTCCTCTGGGGTGTCCTTGCGGTCCCCTTGATCCTCCTCGCATGGGGCATGACGAGGCTATCCAGGAAACGGTCAGCGGATCTCTTCCGGATTGCGACGCATTCGCCCCCACGGCGATCAGGACGCTGGCGCCGGGGTGCTGCCTCTTTCCTGACACTCGCAAGCCTTACCGGCCTGGCAATCGCATTTGCGAGGCCAGTCTGGACGCACCCGATGCCACGTGACCGGGCAACGGTGATGGTGATCCTCGACGTGTCCGAGGCGATGCGCGCCACCGACGTGTCGCCAACCAGGCTTCAATCCGCGCGTCGCATCGTCCAGAACGCAATCGACCGCGCACCGGAACGCCTGCAAATGGGGGGCGTGGCGTACGGACCGGCCGCCTACGTGGTTGCGAACCCGACCTACGACCATGGCGCCGTGTCGGCAGCGTTGCAGGCGGTTCGGAGCGTCACCGGGGCCGCCCCCGGGGATGCCCTCGCGGTGGCGTTGGCGGCCATCCCCGCGTCGGATGCCGGGCCAGGCACGCGGGTCCCCGGAGCGATCATCCTGATATCGACCGGTGACCGAACCGGGGGACGACCGCTCGGACTTGCGGTCGCGGCGATCGAAGAGGCGGGAATACCGGTCCACACGGTGGCCGTCGGTCCGCGGGGGGCGGCGACGTCAGCGACAGTTGGCGCAACTCCAGCACCATTCAACCCCGACGTGCTGATGCAGATTTCGCGCCAGACGCAGGGACGGGCAATCACGAATCCCACTGCCCGAGATTGGGACACGCTCTATGAGGCAATTGAGGAGGATGTGGTTGTAGAACCCCGGCCAGAGGAGGTCGGGCACTTGGTGGGCAGCGCCGCCCTTGCAACATGGACCCTTGGAATGGTCCTGTTGGTGACGGCTTCACGACGCCTCATGTGACGACCCGGGATATTCCCGGGCGCGTCACCAACGTCACTCGTGCATTCCCTGATCGTGCCCGCCACGCGGAGCATTCCGGGAGACCCGGCGCAGACCCTTCCTGACGGCCTTCGCCTGAGACGCATCCAGAAGAATGTCCACGAGCGGGGGCCCGCCATGTCCAAGCCCCTGATCGTAGGCAAGGAACCTCACCACGCCACCTTGGGCTCGGTCGGTCTCATGCTCGACAGGGTCGAGATGGATATCGTCAGTGAAGAACTGGATTGTCGCCTGGACGATTCCCCGCGGTGGCGCCGCGCCGGCACCGAATGGCAGGACGCTGAGGACGGCATCTTCCCCGCGGCTACGGTTCAGGTGTTCACCAATTGCCGTGGCGAGGCCCGCGGCGTGGTCGGTAGGGAACCAGACCGCCGCACGCACTCCGGGATGATCGACAAACAGAGCCGTGCAGCACCCGTCGCGACAGTTCCCAAGGTCGACGTTGTCAACCACGCCGGTCCGGTATCCGACAAACGCGGATGGCCATGGCTCATCATCGTCGTCGCCATCACCGTCATCTTCGTCGTCGTCGAGGAAGTCGTCTCCGCCTCCGCCACCGCCATCGGCGAGCAATGGGGTCATCTGGTCCAGGATGTCTGGACGGTCAAGCACGCCAGTGGACCCTGATTCCCCGCCTTGACGCCCCAACTCGCGGCCGAGCGAGGCAAACACCTGCGCCAACGCGTTGAGTTCCGGGTCAGATGACCCGGGATCGTCGCCTGACAGACGTGCGGCTAGGGCTTGCTGTCCCTGTGGCGACGATGCCAAGCGACGGACTGCCCGCAAGAACGCCTCGGCCTCATCGTCGCCAGAGGCGCGTCTCGCGCCAATCCCTGGTGACCGGCGCGGACGGTCGTTCACGGCATCGTGCGAAGGACCGCGCTGACCGAGACCGCGCAACCACCCTTCCACACTGTCGGCCGTTCGACCGGCATCCTGATCGTCGCTGTGACCCTTGTTGCCTTCGTTCATCGCCCTTGCCTGAACCCCAAGTCTAACGCGCAACCATCAGGTCGGCCGGAAGATGCGGGCACGCCGTTACGTCCGGCGCGACCATACCCGCAGAAGTATGCAGAATGGGACCGCGCCAACGACGCGAAAACACAGTCAAGCCCCAATGGTAGGGAGGGAAGTCATGCCCACATCGCCCGTGAAGCCCCGCGCACTCGGTAAAGGAGCACAGGTCGCCTTCGTGGCCCCAAGCCGGCCGGTCACGCCAGACAGCCTGGCCACTGCCTCGACGATCATCGGGGAATGGGGGTTGATTGGCACGAACCGTCATCTCGTACCTGGTGGCCGGGGCTACCTGGCTGGCGAAACCGATACCGCGCGCGCCGCCAAGATCACCGAGGCACTTTGCGACCCAGAGACCGACGCGATCTGGTGCGCACGTGGTGGGTACGGTGCCGGCCGCCTTCTCCCACTGATCGACTGGGAACGCGCCCGGCGAATGGCAAGGCCAAAACTGTTCACGGGGTACAGCGACATCACGGCACTCCACCTCGCCATCGCGCACGAACTCGGGTGGATCACATTGCATGGACCGGTGGCCGCCCTCCTGAAAGCTGACGGGCCTGCCATAAGCCGTGACAGTTTGCGCCGGGTGTGGACCGATACCGAGCCTTTGGGGATCTTGCCCGTGCCGGACGAGTCTGACGGATGGCAGGGACAGACACGCGTCACCCGGACCGGCATCGCTACCGGTCGCCTGACAGGCGGCAACCTGGCGTTGGTCGCGTCGCTGGTCGGGACGCCGTGGGCACTGCAGGGCGACGGGAAACTGATCATCCTGGAAGACGTCGACGAAGCGCCGTACCGGATTGACCGGATGCTCATACAACTCCGGCAGGCTGGCACCTTCGACGGGTGCCGCGGGATCGTTTTCGGATCATCACCGACATGTGAGACGGTCAAAGATTCGCGGCCATCCTTGACACTCTTTGATGTTCTTGACGAACTGCTCGGTGACCTCGGGATCCCGGTGGTCTACGGTTGGCCGATCGGACACACCGACCATCAGTGGACACTTCCACTCGGGGCGATGGCAACGCTGTCCGTCGGACGCGACGGGCTATCCAGCACGCTGCGGATTGACGAAAGCGCCACGATGGACGAACGCGGTGGGTGATGGACGCGAACCTGTTGGCGCTGGGATCGCACGGATCTGGCGGTCTGCCACCTAGAATATCGGGATGCCCGATCCCAACACCATCACCCTGTCCGATGAGGTCCGCGCCGCGATCAATGCCGGTCGCCCAGTCGTCGCGCTGGAGAGCACGTTGCTCGCGCATGGCCTCTCTTATCCGGCCAATATCGAACTCGCCAGGGAAGTCGATGCCATCGTGCGCGATGCCGGCGCGATTCCAGCGACCGTGGCGGTCATCCGGGGTCTCCCGACCATCGGTTTAGACGACGAAGCAATGGCAATCCTGACCCAGAACCCCGGCATCTCGAAACTCAGCGCCCGGGATCTGGCAATTGCCATGGGAACCGGGATTGACGGTGCGACAACGGTGGCAAGCACGGCCGCATTGGCCGCCGCCGTGGGCATCAGCGTCTTCGCGACCGGTGGCTTGGGGGGTGTGCATCGCGATGCCCGGGATAGTTTCGACGAGTCTGCCGACCTGGCGACCTTGGCTCGCGCCCCGATCGTCGTGGTCTGTGCAGGCGTCAAATCATTACTTGACATCAGTGCAACACTCGAGCGATTGGAAAGCCTGAATGTCGCGGTTGCCGGGTACCGTACGAACCGGTTCCCCGGTTTCTACCGGCGTGATAGCGGCTACCCGGTTGACTGGTCGCTTGACAATGTGACCAGTGTCGCGAGGGTCGCCCACGCCCGGACTGCATTGCGTCGTAGTGGCGTCGCCGGCGCGGACGGTGCCCTGGTTCTCGCCAACCCACTGCCAGAAGGTTCGGAACTGGACGCATCCGTGCACGACGAAGCTCTCGCGAGTGGCCTGGCTGAGGCTGCCCGCCTTGGCATCCGGGGCAAGGCGGTCACACCGTTCCTGCTGGGTCACTTCCATGCCGCAACTGGTGGCGAAAGTCTCCGGGTGAACCTAGAAATCATTCGCCGGAACGCACGTCTGGCGGCGGAGATTGCCGTAGCGATTGCCAAAGAAGGCCGATGACGGCCCTCCTCTTTGCATTGGCATCCGCGCTGGCCTGGGGAATCTCCGACTTCCTTGGGGGCTATCTCTCGCGACGCCTACGCACAATCACGGTGATTGCGGTGTCGCAGATGTGCGGTCTCGCGGCTATCGTGTGTGCCTGCGCCTTGACCGGCAAGGGGTTCCCAAGCGAGACGGCATCCATGTTCGCCTTCGGGGCGGGGCTTACCGGCGCCGCGGGCCTTGGGGCGTTCTACCAGGCGCTCTCGATAGGCACCATCAGTCTGGTGGCACCGATTGCTGCCACGGGCGTGGTGGTGCCAGTCTTGGCGGGTCTACTGGCCGGTGAAGCGGTCGGAACGATCGGTTTCGCAGGAATGTTCTGCGCCATGGCCGGGGTCGTCCTGGCCTCCATCTCCAATCCGGAACCGCATCAACGGATGTCGGTAGAGGTTCAGGAGCACCGGGCAAGCATCATCCTCGCCATCCTCGCCGCTATTGGGTTTGGGGCGTTCTTCACGCTGTTCCACACCGCTGCCACCGAAGGACTTCTGGAAGCAGCGTTGGTGCAACGGATCACGTCGGTCGCGCTGCTTGGATCGGCCTGGATCGTCATGACCTGGCGCGACCGCCAATCAGCCGTGGCGCATCCCGAACCTGGCCAACTCTCACCGCGCTCGGCTTGGGTGATGGTAGGCATTTTCATCACCGGAGTGTTTGACATGCTTGCCAATATTCTTTACGGCGAAGCCAGCGTCACCGGGCTGCTCAGCCTGACCTCGATGGTCAGTTCCCTCTATCCGGTCATCACGGTAGTGCTCGCCCGCTTCGTCCTGCTGGAACGGCTTGGCGGGCTCCAGCAAACGGGAGTGGGCCTTGCCCTTGTCGGAACCGTGCTGATCTCTCTGAAGTGAACGCTCGCGTCAGGCGCGTCGCGCCGTGAGGGCTTCGATGATCGCCGTATATGACGCCTCAAACGCAGTTACTCCGTCAAGCTCCAACCGATCAGTCAGCGCATCGAGGTCAATTCCGTGCGACATGACTTCCTGCAGGAGGGTCTCGGCCTGCACGATCTCCCCCGGCGCATCGATCGACCGCGCCACATCGACCCCGGCAAAGATTGCATCAAGCGTCGGCGCTGGCACGGTATTCACCGTATCCGGGCCTATGAGTGCGTCAACGTAGTAGGTTGGATGTAATGCTGGGTTCTTGACGCTCGTACTTGCCCACAGGAGGCGCATCGGCCGGGCGCCGTGGTCGGCCAACGCCTGCCACCGGGGCGTTGAGGCGATGTTCCGGTAGTGGGCGTAGGCGATGCGCGCGTTCGCGATTGCAGATTTTCCAATCAGGTGTGCAGTCCCGGGTATGCCTGCAAGGCGTCCATCAACGGCGGTGTCGACACGACTGACGAAGAAACTCGCGACCGTTGATACGCGCGCGAGGTCGCCCCCTGACTGGCGAAAGCGTTCAAGCCCATCCAGATAGGCATTCGCGACCGCAACGTACCGCTCGACATTGAACAGAAGAGTGACATTGACATTGATGCCATTGGCGACGGTGTCGGCAATTGCCGGGATGCCGGCAATCGTGGCCGGGATCTTGATCATGAGGTTGGGACGGTCGACCGCAAGCCAGATGCGCCGGGCCGCGGCAATCGTGCCGGCAGTGTCGTTCGCCAAACGCGGGGACACTTCAAGGCTCACGAACCCATCGGACCCCCCACGGGCGTCGAAGGTCGGGCGAAGCTGGTCCGCAGCGTCCCGGATATCGGCAACTGCCACTTGCTCAAAGACGGCCTCGGGATCCATTCCCGATCCCAGGAGGCCTGGAACTTCGGGGTACGCATCACCGACGGCGATGGCCTTCTCAAAGATGGTCGGATTCGATGTGACCCCACCAAGGCCGAGGCGGACGAGGCGTGCCAACTCTCCCGAACGAAGGATTTCACGACTTATGGTGTCAAGCCAGATGCTCTGCCCGGCAGCTCGGAGTCTGCGTAGCGCATCGGGGACGGGTTTCGCGCCGCCGGCACCCTGAGGGTCAGACCGATCGACCGCCATCGTGTCGCCTCCTCGTTCGGCCACCGGATGCATCCGGCACCTGAAGCGCGATTGTACGGCGAAACCGCGCTCAAGTCCTTCTGGGAAAACCGATCAGATTGCGGTCCACCCACCATCGGCAAGCAGACATGTGCCGGTGATGAGACTTGCGCCGGGCCCGGCCAGGAAGACAACCGCATGGGCCACTTCTTCGGGGGTGCCTAGACGGCCTAGCGGAATGCGATTGACAATATCTTGGCGAATGTTGTCATCGCCAAGAAGGTGGGTGGTGAGACCGGTCTCAACGAACGTCGGCCCGACGGCGTTGACGCGAACCCCACGGGGCGACCAGTCAAGGGCAAGCGCGCGGACGAGATTGACGACACCGGCCTTGGCGGCGCAATAGGCCGGTGACCTGGGTGTGGCAACCACACCATGTTGTGACGCGATTGCCACGATGGCGCCGCGCTGTCGGGGAACCATTCGCTTTCCGGCAGACTGACAAGTAAAGAAGACACCCTTTAGGTTGATGTCAAGCACCGTATCCCAATCGGCTTCGCTCACCTCAAGGGCCGGACGCCTGATATTGACACCTGCGTTCGCCACGACAATCCCCACGGGACCCAAGGCTTCCTCGGCCAGAGAAAAGGCCTCATCTATTCCCGGGAGGTTCGTGACATCAAGTGGAACCGCAACTGCCCGGCGACCACCTTGCGTCAATTCATGCACGAGCCTCGCAGCCTCGGCCTGACGCGAGGGATGGTCGGCAACCACCACGTCGGCGCCGGCACTCACAAGGGCACGTGCAATCGCCGAGCCGAGACCCCC
>Ga0209598_10001662_pt1 | contig 17975 bp, 19 predicted proteins | sample M_140807_EF_Meta_FD_187317 | JGI IMG/M metagenome (GOLD analysis project Ga0209598, IMG submission 187317) | Freshwater microbial communities from Lake Montjoie, Canada to study carbon cycling - M_140807_EF_MetaG (SPAdes) (version 2) | ecosystem: Environmental > Aquatic > Freshwater > Lake...
TTTTTCTATTCTGATTCTGCCAGCAACTCTCATGGCGCAGGATTTTGTGGCACCGCAGGGGCGGGAACGCGAGATCACAACGCAGGCGCCCGAGTTGAAGCCTGAGATTGACGGCATTGTGAAACAGATTTTTGACGTCGAAAAACCATGGCAACTTTTGAATCCTGCGGCTCCTGCAAGCTACGGGAACGGCGAGCAAAATGTATCGAAAGATACCGTCACCGGCACGCCGCACCGCTCAGTAACGCTGACTGTGGTGGGCGTAGAATGGTGAGATTCACCACCAGATCAAAGCGGCAGACATGAGGGCGGCGCCGTAAAGAAACCCTCCCAGCGCAACCAGAAGCCAGATTTGTTTTTTGGATGTGAGAATTTTTACAGCATCCCGCAACAGGTAGGGCATTCCGACGAAAAAGAGGCCGGCTATGACCCAGGCATAGGCTAAAGAGACAAGGAGGAGTCGACTTTCCTCCGAGCGCAAGGCACAAGACTCCAAAAGAGGCTCAGAAGCAAGAAGCAGAAGCATGCCTAATGCGCGCACAGCCAGAAACTCGTCTACATAGATCCAAGACGCCACGGCTCCCACGACAATCCCGAGAAGCATCAAGCTGCGTAGTCGCGAGAACTCACCAAGGTCGATCTCGGTAACCAAGAGAAAGCTCCAGACAGCGGCAAGGAGGAGCAAGACGGTGGCAGCAACACGGGAGCGAGGAAATGCGCGAGCGAAATGGATGGACGCCGAGGGCTTGATCAAACCGAGCGCATGCGAGAGAAATAGAAGCAGGCCGACAGTGAGCCCGGTAGTTTGCAGTGAAAGTTGGTAGATCATTTTCTTTTCTTTTTTTTCGGCGGAGACGGTTTGACGTCCTTTTCCCAGAGGCGCTCCGACAGGGCGACTTGTGCCGCTGCAACTTGGGCCTCTTTTTTGCTGCATCCACATCCCCTGCCCAATTCCAGTCCATTCCAAAGCACACAGCAAATGAAAACCTTGGAGTGTTCGGGTCCCGTCTGTGAGAGGATTTGGTAGTCTGGAGCGGCGGGTTCTATGGCTTGGAGAATTTCCTGCAAGTAGCCCTTTGGGTTGATCTCATCTGGCTGATTGGCGATTTCGGTGAAGACCGGCTCCATTTGGCGGAGGATGAATATACGGGCAGCATCAAATCCGCCATCCAGATAAATCGCCCCGACGAGGGATTCAAACGCATCTGCCAAGGTGGAGGCGCGCTCGCGTCCCCCGCTGGCCTCCTCGCCGCGTCCCATCATGATAAAGCTGCCGAGATCAAGTGCCAGAGCGCGATCTCTGAGGGCAGGGCGCGATACAATGCGGGTTCGGAGCTTTGTGAGTTGACCTTCGCCAAAATCAGGAAACATACGGAAGAGATGCTCAGTGACACTGACCTGAATCACGGCATCGCCGAGAAATTCCAGGCGTTGGTTGTCGAAAGGATAATTTTTCCGCTCAAGCGAAATACTAGGATGGGTGAGCGCCTCGGCGAGGAGCAACCCATTGCGAAACTTGTAAATAATTCGCTCCTCGAGGGGATTCATTACGGATGGCTTGGCGGGATTGATTGTCATGTGCCCAATGAAAACTGGCGGTGCGTGCTGGGAAAAATGGAGGCGTTTTGCATTGAGGAAAATTTAGAGGTTAGCGGGAGGTGGACAAGTTTCGGGAATCACGCTGAGGCACAGCCATTGTCAGAGTTGGAGGCAAGGGATTTGGAGTGATTAAAATTTTCGAATTCAGACCAACCGTATTGAAGAGTTCTATGACATCTTTGGATTTCATGCGAATGCAGCCGTAACTGACCGGCTTGCCGATATTGCGCTCCTCAGGAGTGCCGTGAATGTAGATATAGCGCCGATAGGCATTGCGATTGTTGTTATCGAGACCTTCAAGCCACAGAATCCGAGTAACAATCGGATCACGTCCAGGGGCATCGATCACAAGGACTTCGCCGGTGGGTTGGCGGCTTTTGAAGACCGATCCCGGAGCGAGGTCGTGCCCAATTTTCTCCTTCACACGCAATACGCCAAGCGGAGTGGCATAGGAACCGGGTCGGTCGCCAACGCCGAACTTGGAAGTGGATACAGGATACATCGAGATCGGCTTGCCATCGCGAAGGACGATCATCTTTTGATCTGCAACGCTGACCACCATCCGGTGGCGATTATCCGTGATGCAACCGGCGAGGAGGACGGCTACAAAAAGGAGCGCAGCGCGCAGATGAACTTGAGAAAAAGATGGCATCGTCATGAAATGAGATAAAAATTGCAAACCTCCGGAAAAGAGGAAATGAACCGAGCAGAGTGCATCTGCGTCAAGGCGAATCTCCCTCTAGATGCGACCTGCAATTGACAGCATTGATGAATGCTTTGACCAAAACGGCATCTTTCCTTCGAGGTTCAGACTCCACCCCTCCGGCGACATCGACGGCTGCAGGTCTTACGATTCGAATGGCTTCGCTGACATTCCTTGGCGTAAGCCCCCCAGCGAGCACAAACTTCCTTGCGGAATTCCGGCGGACAAATTCGCTGAGCATCTTCCAGTCGGCGACATGCCCTGTGCCGCCATAAGCAGCCTGAGACCATGCATCCAGAAGGAGGTGGGGAGTCGAAAAATCCAGCGCCGCATCAAGGGCGGAGGTGTCCTTGACGCGCACGGCACGAATCCAATCTTGGGCACCGCAGGCCATGCACTCTGCCGGCGATTCATCTCCGTGGAATTGAATGAACTCAAAACAACCCGAGTCGCGAAGTCGCGATAGCAAGTTCGCATCGGCATTCACGACCACAGCCACGCGGTCGACAGTCTTCTCCAATGAGCGAATCCACTCGAAAGATTGCTCCGGATCGATAAAACGCTTCGAACCAGAGTAAAAATTGAAGCCCAAGGCTCCTGCGCCAGCATCGATACACATGGCGGCATCCGCCTCGTTCGTGATCCCGCAAATTTTAACGCCAACGCGCCCTGAATCAAAAAGCATCACTTGATCAGACGGGCATCGGCTTTTTTGATGGAGGGGTGATGAGTGATCGTGTGAATGCGCCCATCACTCGTGCGAAAAAACGAACTAAGAATCCAACTCACGACGCTGATAATGATAGCCCCGAAAAAAGCATTCCAAAACCCATCCACATGAAACTCAGGAATGATCTGCGCCACAAAAAGTAAAAGGAGGGCGTTAACGACGAATATAAATAACCCCATTGTTATGATGATAAATGGAATGCTGAGCAAAAGAAGAAACGGCCTGACGAATGCGTTGATAATTCCGAGCAGTAGAGATGCTCCAAGCAAAGCGCCCAGACTGGAGCAACTGATGCCGGGAAGAAGCTTCTCGGCAGCAAAAACTGCCACCGTTGTAACCATCCAGCGAATTAAGAAAGCACTCACGGTAATAACCTAATCGCTTTCGCTTTTTTTTGAAGAATTATTTTGCAAATAGCTGATTCAGATTCAAAGATGCGTCCCTATGCCTGCAAAAAAAACCAGCGAGTCCGCAGCAACCAAGGTAAAAACTACCTCGGAAAAGGCTGTCAAGACTTCGGCCAAGAAAATTGCAAAGCCAGCCGAACAAAACACGGCTAAGCCAACAGCGACCCTTGAGGCAAAAGTCAAAAAGGCTGCAAGTAAATCGACTGAAACTCCCAAAGCAACCACTCCCCCACCTGCATCGAGAGCCCCGCACATTCTGCGCGAGGACATTCAACTACGAGCCTACTTCATTTCCGAGCGCCGCCAGACCATGGGATGGCCTGGAAACTCCTCGACCGACTGGATCGAAGCAGAGTCCCAACTCGTGGCGGAAGCCAAGCGTCGGCTGAAAAAAACACTCTAAAAAAGTCGCCGCCTTCGGAAATCAAGGTGGCTTACTCATGAATACCGAAGACCGCCTCAAGAGGTTTCTCAACGCGAAGCCGCAGACAGCAGAGGCGGCTTTCGTGGCATTCAACGCCACCATCATCGGTGACGTCCGGTTGGGCCGTGATTCCAGTGTTTTCTACGGCGCTGTCCTCCGAGGAGACATTGAAACAATCCGGATAGGCGAAGGAACAAACGTGCAAGATGGAAGTATCATCCACCTCGCGGATGATCTCGGAGCCACGGTCGGCGCCTACTGCACAATCGGTCACGCTGCCGTCATCCACGCCTGCACGGTTGGAGACTTATGCCTGGTCGGGATGAAGGCGGTCATCCTCGATGGTTCAGAAATTGGTGACGAATGCCTCATCGGCGCTGGGGCGCTGGTCACATCGCGCACCAAAATCCCACCGCGCTCTCTTGTATTGGGATCACCCGCCAAAGTCGTGCGCCAACTTACCGAAGCGGAAATCCTTTTTCTGCGGGCAAGTGCCGAAAAATACATCACCGTATCGCGCGCCCACGCTGCGCTTCAGGCTTACACCGAATGAACCTTCCGAACCGGCTCACGGTGACCCGCCTGGCGTTCACAGGCGTGTTTGTCCTCTGCTTTGCGATCGACTTCCCATTCCGCTTCGCGACAGCCTTTGCCGTTTTTGTTTTAGCTGCACTCACCGATATGCTCGACGGCATCATTGCCAGACGCTGGAATCTCATTACCGATTTCGGCAAGCTCATGGACCCGCTCGCTGACAAGATTCTCACAGCCTCTGCATTCATTTGCCTCATTCAATACGACGCCATCTCAAGCTGGGCCGTCATCCTCATCATCAGCCGCGAATTCCTGATTACAGGCTTGCGGTCGCTGGCCGCCACCAAGGGGCTTGTGATACCGGCCGATAATCTGGGAAAGCACAAGACCACATGGCAAATGCTCACCATCACCTATTTTTTACTCCTCCTGGCGCTCGCTGAAATCCAGCATCCCGCTTGGTTACCCACCGCTTGGTTTGTCGGAACGCACGTGTTTGTTCCAATCACAGTGATCCTCTCGATCTATTCAGGCCTCGCCTACCTCTTTAAAAACCGGGAACTCATCAGGGCGGCCTGACATTTTTCCGCAGGCCGATTGACACCCGGAAAAAACATCCCCATTTTCGCGGAGTGCATTCCTTTTCCTATGTTGATGGCACCCTGCGCTGCGAGGGTGTGGAGCTTAATGAAATCGCCAACCACTTTGGCACGCCGGCCTATGTCTATTCCGCCGCCACGATCCGGGGAAACTACCAGCGCCTCGACACAGCTCTGGCGCCGCTCGACCACCTCGTCTGCTATGCCGTCAAAGCAAACTCCAACCTCGCGGTTCTTAATCTCCTGGCGAAACTTGGCTCGGGATTTGATATCGTTTCGGGCGGCGAGTTGTTTCGTGTTCTGAAAGCCGGTGGAAGCGCTGCCCGATGCACATTCGCAGGCGTGGGCAAAACGCGCGAAGAAATTTCATACGCTTTGAAAGAAGGCGTTTACTCTTTCAACGTAGAGAGCGAAGGCGAGCTTGCCCGCATCAACGAAGTCGCTGGCTCCCTCGGCATGAAGGCGCCAATCGCCATTCGAGTGAATCCCGATGTGGATGCCAAAACACACAAATTCATATCAACGGGGAAAAGCAAAAACAAATTCGGCATCGGCATCGACCGGGCTGCCGAAGTCTATCAAGTCGCAGCGAATCTTCCTCATCTGAAGATTCGGGGTGTCCAGACGCACATCGGCTCCCAGATTCTGGAATCTGGCCCCTTCGCCGAGGCCGCAGCCAAGCTCGCCTCACTGGTCCAGGATTTGAAAAAATCCTACGACATCGAGTTTTTTGATTTCGGCGGTGGCATTGGCATTGTTTACGATGAGGCCCTGAGCAGCGGAAGCCCCTCGTGGTGGGATGGCCAGGGCACTTCGCGCCGCATCACACCGGAGGATTACGCCGCCGCTATCATTCCCGTCCTTAAGCCGCTTGGACTGCGCATTCTTTTCGAACCCGGACGCTTCCTCGTGGGCAATGCCGGCGCACTTCTCTCAACCGTGCAATACGTGAAGCAGACGCCTGCAAAAACCTTCACCATCATCGATGCCGCGATGAATGACCTCATCCGGCCCGCTCTCTATGAAGGCTGGCACGAGATCGTGCCGCTTCGTCAATCCTCGGCGGATAAAACCACCATGGATGTCGTAGGCCCCGTCTGCGAGAGCGGTGACTTCTTCGCCCAAGATCGTCCATTACCACCGCTCCATCCTGAGGATCGGATCGCCGTTCTCAGCGCCGGCGCCTACGGATTCGTCATGTCATCGAACTACAACTCCCGTCCGCTTCTGCCCGAGATTCTCGTGGATGGGGACAAATTCCATCTCGCCCGCGAGCGGCAGAGCTTGGACGACCTCGTGCGGGGCGAATCGATCCCGCAATAGCCCCCACCCTCACTGCGCCTGCATACCCACGATGCGGCCAGCGTATCCGGTCATTTCGAGATAGCCTCGCCCCTTTCGGTTACCCTCGACGTAGACTGTGCCTTCCCAATAGGCAAACGGTGCAGAGGCAAGTTCCTGGTTCGAAAAACGAGCCCTCACAGTCAAGTCGAGCCCATGCTTGGGGATTTTGATTTTCCATGCCACGGGATAGCGCCCCTTCGACTCTGCACTTGTCCACCACTCGATTGGTTCCAGTTCAAAATCCGAAAGCTCGATTTTTTGAGCAGCGCCGGAAGCATCCACAAGTGTCCCTGAGGAGAATTCATCGCGCCCGCCATCCTTCGTTCGAATTTGAAAAAGCATGAGCTCGCCACCCTCTTCAAACTGGAGGCTGAACCAATCCCAACCGCTTTGGTGCAAGGCAAGCTGGTTCGTGGCCCACTCGTGGTCGAACCAAGTCAATCCCTCCACGGGATATTCGACGTCGCCGATGCTGACCGTTCCACTCGTTTTCATGCGGGTGAGTGAGTAGTAGTGCGAGGCCCTCCCCTCGCCTGCCGCCTTCTGACTCACTCCATTGCGTCCGTGAATGACAGGGGCAGCAGTCGGCGAGACGAGTTTGAGGTCCACCGAGATGCCGTCCTGCTGAGCCTTTAAGTGAAAATCATGCAGACCCGTGCGCTCACACGACCAATTTTCGATCCATGCGATCCGCCCACCCTCGTCAAATCCGGCATCGCCAAATGCCCCGCGGGAGAGCTTCTGGAAATGGTGGAATTTTTTCCGGCCGATATCCGAGACCGCAAAGTGGGCGAACTTGACGTCCCTCTGAACGAAGCGCGATGTCGGCAAGGAGCGGGAGGGATCAGCGACACCCTGGCGAAAAAATGTGAGTTGATAACCAAATTCCTCGCCTTCCTTCGCTCGCAAATTACCTGTGAAATACCACCACTCGGTTTTGAAGCCGGGGTGGCTGCCATGATCCGATGGGAATTCATAGGTCCAACCCGGCAGTGCCACTCGCCAATCAGCATGCACCGCCGAAACGATGAGGAGAAAACAAAGGAGGCGGAGCAGAGTTGAAAATTTCATCAAGAGAGGCGCGATAATCATACGCTCGGCATAGCGCCTTCGTCGCCACCAAATCACTTGAGGCGAAGCTTGAATAAACACGCCAAGACATTACGATGATGTCCTCCTATGGCCGTGAAGACAGAAAAAGACCTCCCCGAGTTCCACCGCGCAAATTGGCTGAAAGCCATGAGCGCAATGCAGCTCAAGAACTATGGCTACACGATACAGATTCTTCAGACGATTCTGAAGAGCTGTCCCGACTTCCTTGCCGGACGCCAACTCGCTCGCAAAGCCGCACTGGCAAAGACCGGCGGGAAAAAGTCACTTTTCTCCACCGCATCGTTCAGTGCGATGAAAATCCAGGCTCAAATTAAAAAAGACCCTCTCGAAGCCATCGATGCCATCGAGAAGTGCTTGGAAGCCGAGCCCAACAATCCTCAACTCAACCAGACTCTCCGCGAAGCCGCGCTGGCTGCGAACCTTCCCGAAGTGGCCGCATTTGCGTTGGAGACAATTCTCGAGAGTTCACCCAAGGACACCAAAGTCCTGCACGAACTCGCCAAGCACCAACTGCAATTCGGGCAACCCGACAAGGCCGTGGAACTCTACCAGCGCATCGTCGAGATCATTCCGAACGACATGGCCGCCATCAAAGGCATGAAAGACGCCTCTGCCTCCGCCTCAATGCAAAGCGGGGGTTGGGAAAAAGAGGAAACGACCTATCGCGATCTCATTAAAAACAAGGAACAAGCCGTCGCCCTCGAGCAGCAATCCCGCGTGGTCCGTAGCGAGGAAATGATCGAGAACCTCCTGGCAGAACTGCATGCAAAGGCGGAAGCAGAACCCGGAAACATCGACACCTCGCGACGCATCGCCGAGCTGTATGAGCAGAGGGAAGATTGGGAGAATGCCGCCAGCTGGTTCACCTACGCGGCCGCCCTCTCGAACAACTCCGACATGGCAATGGTGCGCAAGGCTTCGGATTTGCAAGTCCGCCAGTTCGACATCGCCATCAGCGCCCGAGAAGACTACATCGCCGCCAATCCCGGAACGCCGGAATCCGAGTCCTACGAAGCGGAACTCCCCGGCCTCCGCTCTCAGCGGTCGGAGCTCGCTCTCCAATTTGCCCGCACACGAGTGGAGCAAAATCCCACAGACCTTCAATTTCGCTTCGAACTCGGCGAGCTTCTCACCGAGCATGAGCGTTGGCAGGACGCCATTCCGGAACTCCAAAAAGCCAGGCAAAACCCCAGTGTGCGCACGAAGGCCATGAGCCTCCTCGGCCGCTGCTTCACTGCACGCGGAATGCTCGACCTCGCGGCCAAAACCCTATCCGATGCGGTTGCTGAACTCGTTGCGATGGATTTTGTAAAGAAGGATGTGATCTACAATCTGGGACTTGTCTATGAAAAGATGGGCGACAAGGACAAGACCGTCGACTGCATGAAACAGATTTATGAGGTCGACTACGGATACCGCGATGTCGCCGCTCGTGTTGAGGGTTCCTACTAAAAAGCCCCTCGCATTTTTTTGTTCGATTGGCGTGCTTTTCAGGCATGCCAATAACACAGCACTCGCGAATACGAAGTTTCTTTATTAAATAACAAGAAAAACTTTACGCAAGCCGTGACAAGTTCTACGGTTCACGACTATAAGTGACCCTCCTACCAAATGCATGGCCACACATTCCATGGAAGCTAGCGATAACAGGGCAGACCTCCTCTCCAGAAGGCCGGCATCCTTATTCCCTGCCGGTTTGAAGGTTGCTCGGGGTTCGTTCCGCGAGAGGGCTGTCATGCTCTTGCTTTTAGCTCTTGATTGTGCTTGGTGGCCAGGAATTTACATTACGATTTCAGCATTATCCGGCGACTTTAACAAATACGGTTGGCCAGAGGTGGTTTTGCCAACGGCCATTACGATTTTCTCCCTCAGCCTGATCGGAGCTTACAACCCGCGCTCGGAAATGAAATCCGTAGGCTACTCCAGCGAGCACCTTATTGCATGCCTGACCGCATTTCTGATCTCCGCCTTTGCCGTCTACCTAGTGGCATCGTTCGGCGGATTGGTCGCCTCAAGCCGATCGATTTTCGGCTCCACATTCTTGGCATTCAGCGCCATTTCCCTCATCCAACGCCGACTAATCTATTCCTCCCGCCTGCTCCGCAGAAACCGCCGCCTGCTAGTCATCAGCGACACCGAGTCCGGCGAGCGTTTTTACAAAAACTACACGGTCAACGGACAGAAACAGAACCTCCACTTCTTTGCCGCTGGAGATGCCGTGGTTGGGGCCAGTGTTGCCGGTCCCGGAAGCCCGATTTACTCGGCCTTAGCCAGTGATGTGCTAAAAAATCTCGAAGAGAATCCTGATACCGAGCACGAGGCTATCGTCATCGCCGCTCCGCCAGACCACCTCGAAAATAACATCCTGACATCTCTCGTTGCAGTGCACTTTCAGGAATTGCCTGTTTACACGATGCACTCGTTTTTCGAGGCCTACTGGCAAAAAATGCCACCTGACCTGCTCAGCCGCACCTGGCCCTTGGACTCGGGATTTCAACTCGTGCAGCACTCGGCCTTTGCCTCACTGAAGCGCGTTTTCGACATCATATTGGCATCCCTTACCCTTCTTTTTGTATCGCCAGTCATGGCTCTCGTAGCCTTGCTCATCAAGTGGGAGGGACGCGGGCCTGTGATTTTCAGCCAGACCCGCGTCGGCCAGCATGGCGACCTTTTTACCCTCTATAAATTCCGCACCATGGAGGTCGGCAGTGAGTTCAAGGGCATATACACACTGCAAGGCGATCCGCGTGTGACCCGACTTGGCCACTGGCTGCGCATCTCACGCCTAGACGAACTTCCCCAACTCTGGAACGTGCTCCGCGGCGAAATGAGCCTCATCGGGCCGCGCGCCGAGTGGATCAAATGTGTAGAACAATACGAGGAGGTCATCCCTTATTACCATTTCCGACATCTCGTGAGGCCAGGCATCACAGGTTGGGCCCAGGTGAACTATTCCTACGGCTCCAGCATCAACGACACCCTTGAAAAGCTCATGTATGATCTGTATTACATCCGCCATTTTTCACTCGTGCTTGATGCAACTGTGATTTTAAAAACATTGCATGTCATGATTTTCGGAAAAGGTCGGTAAAACAGGGATTCGAAGACCTTGGAACAGCCCCCCCCCGTTCACTTCGCGCTGACTCGCCAAATCTGGGCGGTTTTGATTGGTCTTGCCGCAATCTGGTGGCTGGCGATCCGAATGCTCTGGATCGAGTGGGAGATCGACCCTCAATACAGTTATGGATTTTTGGTTCCCATCTTGTGCGTAGCGCTTTTTCTTCAGCGCTGGAGGGACCGGCCTTTGTCGGAAGAATCCGGGAACCTTTTCATACCTGGCGTGCTGGCCCTGCCAGCGCTTGGTTTCCTTTTGGCCGTTCAGCCCTTTTACGAGGCAAACCCAGAGTGGAGGATTCCAGGCATCCTTGGCGCACTCAGCGCGGTGTTGCTGACCCTACTCATTCTGTGGTCTATCGGTGGCTCCGCCTGGATGTGGCATTTTCTATTTCCCGTCGGCTTCTTCCTTATCGCGATCCCATGGCCTCGAAACGCCGAGGAGGCGATCATGGGCTTCTTCATGGAGAAAAATGCCATGGCCGCGCTGGAAATTCTCCACTGGCTAGGCTACGAGGCGGTGCGGCGCGGACACCTCATCACCCTCCCCACCGGCACGCTTGGTGTGGAGGAGGCGTGCAGCGGAGTCAGGTCGCTTCAGAGTGGCATCATGGCGTCGCTCTTCCTCGGAGAAATTTTTCGTTTCAGCGGATTTTTTCGCATCGTTCTCGTCTCCATTTCCATACTAGTTGCGCTGTTTGGAAACTTCGTGCGCGCCACGATTCTATCGATTATCGCTTCTAACGAAGGGGTTAGTGCAGTCGAAAAATGGCACGACATGGCCGGCTACGCCATCTTGATTTCTACTCTTGGGACACTCTGGCTGATCGCACACTTTCATAGCGCAATTCGCAGCAAAAGAGCCCCTGCCTTAGCCACTATAAAAGAGTCTCCTGATGCACCGCTGCCCATTTCCAAGCCGATCGTCCTGGCCTGTATTTCCGCAGTTTTTCTCGCCGTGACATCCATCGCAGGCACAGAACTCTGGTATCGCGCGCATGAGGCGGGGACGATGTCCGAGAGCAGTTGGACTCTCAAATCCGGCAGCGCAGGCACGAAGCCGGTGCAAATTCCCGAGCGCACCCGCCGCATCCTCTTTTTTCCAGACGGATTCTCCGAACGCTTTGCGGATTCAGGAGGGCGCACGTGGCAGCTTTTTTATCTGCGCTGGCCTGCTGGCCGCACAGCCATTCAGGCTCTGAACATCCATGATCCTCGAACATGTCTTGCCAGCATCGGGATGGTTCTTGAAAAACAACTCCCCTCCCTCACGATCCAAGTTGGCAAGGAGAGCTTCCCCTTTCGTGTTTTTTTATTCCGCGATGCCGGGCGACCGGTGCTTGTTTTCCACTCCATCATTGCAGGAGGCACCTCCACAGAGCATAGTTCCTCGGGAAATGAAACGCTCAGCGGCGAAGAGTATACTCTCAAAGGACGCTGGAAAGTTGTGACAATGGGAATCAGAAATCGCGGACAAACACTTTTAGAAGCGGCTGTCTGGAATACAGCTGATGTCGCCACTGCGGCAAACACGCTTGCTTCATTCTTGGCGCACACGATTGGGGACAATAGTCCAGAGAGCAAATGAGCAACTCGATGGCGAAAACAACCAAATCCGGCGCCATCGCCAAGAATTCCCCAGCCGCACCGCGCCGAGAAAAACAGACCACGAAGGAGGAACCACCATCCGCGCCCATCTCCTCCCCAGACATCGCCGCAGCGGTTCCTCTCGAACTGCCAGACTATGAAGTCGAGCAAGGTGGTCACCACTCGCCCACTCATGTCTTAAGGCAACTGGCCGGAGACATCCGAGCGCGCATCGTTTTGGCCGTGCTTATTTCAGGCCTACTCCTTTGGGTGTTCATTCCGCCAGCCTATCATCGGCTCAAAGTCGCGCGGGCTATGAAATTTTTAGCGCAGTCGGAGATCGCAGCTAATGAGGGCAACATTCCGAAATCCATGAGCCTCATGCGCCGGGCTATTCTCATGGTTCCGAATGAAGAGGCGATCTTTCGCAAAGTCCGTCTCTTCAACGCCTCCTTTGGCGACGCCACTGCACTCAATTCCATTCAAGCCCTCATGCTGGAAAAGCAGGCTTCTCCGCAGGAACTCCTCACGCTGGCCGAGCAGGCACTCAAGTCCGAAAAACCCGTCATCGCAAAGGCGGCGCTCGATCAACTCCAGGAGGACCACTCCGTCCGGAAAATCATCGTTCAAATGCGGCTTTTGGAAAAAGAGGGGAATCTCAAGGAGGCGCTCGAACTGCCAAAGAAGGAACTTCCGACTCTGACGCCGTATGATGGTGAGAAACTTCTGCTGGCAACCGCCGAGATGACGCTGAAAACAGATCCCCCAGCCAGTCGTCAGATTCTTCTTCAGCTTGTGGATAAAAATTCCGCCACAGGCATCTTGGCGCTTCGCCTGCTGGCAGCCCAATCTCTCGCGCAGCGTGGAACTGAATTCCTGAAGACCGATAAAGTCGCGGACAAGCTGCTGGCACACCCCATGCACACGCCGGACGATGCTTTGCTGGCCTTGGATTTGAGGATACTCGAGAATCCCTCGGCCCAGCCTGCGCTGCTGGCGCAGGCCATGTCGGAGCGCTCAGCAGGCCCGCCTGATGACGCGCTTGCCTTAGCCCGCTGGCTCAATCGCAGAATTCACTACAAGGAATCCGTTGATTTCATAGGCCGTGAGCGCGCCACATCGAATCCAGATTGGCTTCTTCTCTATCTTGACGCCCTAGCCGGCCTCGAGCGCTGGAATGATATTTTCACCATTCTCGACGCCGATACGATCATCGGCCTGTCGGATAGCATCCGCCTCCTCTTCCTGGCAAGGGCTGCAGAGAAATCCGGCGACCACGAGCGCGCAGATGAAAGCTGGCGCGAAATGCAACTCGGCCTCCCCTACGAGAAACCCGAGGTTGTTTCCTTCATAGCCGCTTATGCCCTGCGCATCGGCGAGCGCGATCAGGCCATTAAAGCCTACACCTCGCTCTCCCATCGCAAGGAAACTGCACTGGAGGGATTCCTAGGCCTCATCCGCTGCTGGCCACAAAACACCCCGGCGGCGGAGCTCTTACCTGTTTACAAGGAGATCACAGATTCATTCCCCACGCTGGCCGAGGCGCGAAGCGACCAGACATATCTGAAACTGCTCACAGGCGAGGAACCTGCGACCACAGCCGCGACTGCGAAAGAATTTTACGACAACACGCCGCAATCTCTCGCCACACTAAGCATTGCCGCGCTGGGAATGCTCAAATCCGGAAACGCTGCGGAGGCGGATGCTCTTTACGACGGCAAAACCATATCCTGGCTCTCAGCGCCTGCGGCATGGAAAACCGTTCGCGCCGCCGTGCTCTATGGTGTGGGCAAAAAAAAGGAAGCCGATGAGATCGCAAGGACCATCAATAAAAGCCAACTCCGCCCAGAGGAGCGCGCCCTCCTTCCCGGGGAGTAGCTTTCACAAAGTGCAGAACCCATGCCGCCCGCCAGCCCTCCACAGCCCACCAGTCGCCAAGACGAGGTTCTTCGGGAGCTGAAACAATCGGGAGCCCTCGCTGTGAGGGAACTCGCGGCGAAGCTCCAACTCAGCTACATGGGCGCGAAGCAACACTGCATCGCCCTCGAAAAAAGAGGCCTCCTCTCCAGTCGCAACAGGCACCGTGGCGCCGGACGTCCCCTGCTCGTTTACAGCCTCACTCCCAAGGGGCAGTCATGGTTTGAGGAATCCGACAACACTGCGGCGATATCGATTCTTCGCCATGCCAAAAATCTCTATGGTTCCAATAGCGCCGCCAAGCTGCTGCTGCTCTACTTCCAGGAATGCACGGAGAAATACCGGAGTCACATTCCCGCACAGACACCCGTTTCCGAGAAAATGCTCCTTCTGGCCAAGACGCGTGATGAAGAAGGGCGCATGGTGGATTTGGTGCCGGGTATCCGGATCATCGAGAGACACAACCCCGCTGCGGCACTGCACAAGGCATTCCCGGAGGCGGATGGTCTGGAAGAGTCCCTATTCCGTCAAGTGCTCGGCGTTCCAGTCCGCCGCCGCGTGGTTTCACCCGGTGGGCAATACGAGATTCATTTCGACCTCCACACTCCCCTCGCCCTCAAATCCTGAAATGGGTCAGACCGCTGGATTTTTGATATCCTGGCAGTATTCGCGCACCGCCTGCTGAATTGTGGTGGCAACGTCGGCTCGTGGTTGGGCAAATTTCGGACGAAACCACGGAAAGAGGCCGATCAGATCATGGAGGACCAAGATGCCTCCGTCGCATTCCTTCCCGCTCCCAATGCCTATGGTCGGGCAGGATGTCTGCTTAGAAATCGCTGCAGCGAGGGGCGCATGGACGAGCTCCAGCACGATGGCGCTGGCTCCGGCCTGGTCTATGGCAAGGGCGTCCGAAACCAGACGCTCGGCCTCGGTAGTGGATTTCCCCTTGATATGGTAGCCACCTTCTTCAACGACCCGCTGCGGGAGCATTCCGAGATGACCGATAAGCGGAATGCCATCTGCAAGTATGGCCTCAATCGCCGGCAGGCACTCCCCGCCTCCTTCGATCTTCACCAGATCGGCGCCCGCTTCGCGAAGCTTGCGGGAATTCTCAACGGCGAGGCCCGGCGTGGTGCAACTGCCAGCGGGCAGGTCGGCAGCGACGAGTGTTTTCGTGGCACCACGTGCAACGGCGCGGGTGTGGTGGATCATGTCGGCCATTGTGACATGTGTCGTGTCGGGATGACCAAGAACCACCATTCCCAGGGAATCGCCGACCAGCAGAAAATCCAGGCCGCACTCGTCGAGAAGACGCGCTGTGGGGTAGTCGTAGGCAGTGAGCGAGGCTAGGCGGCGGCCTGAGGCTTTGGCGGCGCGGAGTGATGCTGGTGCGGGTTTCACGGGGATTGGGAAGTAATATCAGGAAGGAGTTTAAAAACCGGCAACGGCCTTGGGCAAATCCCCTGCGGAAAACTCAGCGAGGCGCTGGGCGATGGACTTCTCCCAACCAGGCAGAATGCGCTCGGGGCAGATATCCGCAAGCGGAGAAACAACGAAGGGTCGCTCCGAAATCCGGGGATGGGGAAGAGTGAGTTCCGGCAGGGTGAAATAGAGGTTGTCGTAATAAAGGATGTCGAGGTCGATCGTGCGCGGGGCGTGGAACGCATGGTCGCGTGGTCGGCCTAGCGTCTGCTCGATGCGCTGCAGGGAAGCGAGTAAATCGAGAGGCGGCAGTGTGCAGGCGATTTCTATGACAGCATTCAGGAAGAGCGGCGAGTCAGGCGGGCAATCCACCGGCTCGGTCTCATAAATGCGGGAGCACAGGAAAGGCCCCCGGTCTTCATGGAGGCTTTGCAGCTGCAATCGGGCGGCTTGAAGCAGATGAAGGCGCTCGTGCAGATTCGATCCGAGCGCGATGGCTACCCTCATTTCAGGCCGAGAACATCCTGCATGTCGTAGAGGCCCGGCTTTTGAGCTTGGGCCCAGCGGGCAGCGCGGAGGGCGCCCTTGGCAAATGTGTCGCGGCTGGAGGCCTTGTGCGTGAGTTCCACGCGCTCGCCGATATTGGCAAAGATGACCGTGTGGTCGCCAACGACATCACCACCACGAATGGCGTGCATACCGATCTCCACATTCGTCCGCTCGCCAACCATGCCTTCGCGGCCATGCATGACATCGGTGCTGTAGTTCAACTGACGCACATCCGCTAAAATCTCAGCCAATCGGCGGGCTGTGCCACTCGGGGAATCTTTTTTGAGGTGGTGGTGCATTTCCACCACTTCGAGATCGAAATCAGGCCCGAGAATTTCAGCAGCCTTGCGCGTGAGCCAGAAGAGCGTGTTCACGCCCACACTGAAGTTTGGAGCGAAGACAATCGGAATGACTTTGGACAACTCCAAAATACGGCGGCGGGCATCGTCATGATGACCGGTGGTGCCGATAACGAGGATTTTTCCAGCCGCGGCACAAGCTTCGGCAATGGCAACGGTCGATGTGGCATGGGTGAAATCGATCAGCGCATCGCAGGAGGGAAGCGCCGCAGCTAGGTCGTCCCCGATATCGGTCGCAGCTGCTAGAGTGAAAAGCGAATCGGCATTGGCACATTCTACGAGAGCCTGCCCCATTCGGCCACGGGATCCATTGATGATGACGCGTGTGGGATTCATAGACCGATTCGGGAGAGGGTTTCCGTGAGGCGCTGAACGCTGGCGGAGGTCATATCACACAATGGCAGGCGGACTTCGGATGTCATTTTGCCAAGACGCTCGAGCACGAACTTCGCTGGGACGGGATTCGGCTCGATGAAGAGGTCCTTAAAAAGCGGATAGTATTTTTGATGAATCTCCAGGGCCTTGGAGGATTCACCTGCGAGGTAGTGGCGAACCATGCGGGAGACTTCGGCGGGAATGATGTTCGATGCCACGCTGATGACGCCTACGGCGCCCACCGACATGAAGGGAATCGTGAGGGAATCATCACCCGAAAGCACTTCAAACTCGACGGGCAGCGCGTTGCGGAGCTGATTGACGCGCTCCACGGAGCCCCCAGCCTCTTTGATAGCTACGATGTTTTTGAAATCCTTGGCGAGTCGCGCCGTGGTCTCAACTCCGATCTCGATGCCACAGCGACCAGGAATGCTATAGAGCACGATGGGAATCCTCACCGCCTCGGCGATGGCTTTAAAATGGCGGTAGAGGCCTTCCTGGCTGGGCTTGTTGTAGTAAGGAGCGACAAGCAGAGCGGCATCAGCGCCCGCTTTTTCGGCAGCTTGGGTCAAGGAAATGGCTTCACTAGTCGAATTCGAGCCGGTGCCTGCGATGACAAGACACCGCTTTTTTGCGGTATGAATGGCGACCTCGATGACCTGGAGGTGTTCATCGTGGTCGAGTGTGGGCGATTCCCCTGTGGTTCCCACGGGTATGATGCCTGAGATGCCGCCTGCGATCTGCTCTTCGATGAGTTGGCGGAAGGCTTCGGTGTCGAATTGGCCGTCACGGAATGGCGTAACGAGCGCGGTGTGTGCTCCTGCGAATGTCATAGCGTAAATAGTTACAAGGAAATGGTGCCCTCGAAAACAAAATCCGCCGGACCGGTGAGCCGCGCTGAAGCAAAGCTGCCGTCGGGATTTTTATGAAAATCGACGCGCAAGGTGTCGCCACCACGCACTCGGACATGAATGGGCGATGACGCGCCGGTTTCCACCGCATGCAGAAGGGCCGTGGCGCATACCCCGGTGCCGCAGGCCAGCGTCTCGCCTTCGACCCCGCGCTCGTAGGTGCGGAGGACAAGACTGTCCGAGGCGAGGACCTGCGCGAAATTTGCATTTGTGCCCTTGGGGCTGAAGACTTCATGCCAGCGAAGAGCCGAGCCAAGTGCCATGACATCGATTTTTTCCACATCAGGG
>Ga0209598_10001663_pt1 | contig 17973 bp, 14 predicted proteins | sample M_140807_EF_Meta_FD_187317 | JGI IMG/M metagenome (GOLD analysis project Ga0209598, IMG submission 187317) | Freshwater microbial communities from Lake Montjoie, Canada to study carbon cycling - M_140807_EF_MetaG (SPAdes) (version 2) | ecosystem: Environmental > Aquatic > Freshwater > Lake...
CCCGCATCAGCGCAGCCGCCGAGGCGCTGCCCGAGCCCGAGAAGGAGACGTTCATGACCGCTGCCCAGGAGTGGATGCTCGAGGGCCTCGAGAAGGGCCGAGAGGAAGGCCTAAAGCAAGGCCTCGAGAAGGGCCGCCAAGAAGGCGCGCGGGCCGCGCTCGCCTCCATGCTCTTGATGCAGATCCGCCTGCGCTTCCGAGACGTGCCGTCCGACGTGACCGCGCGCATCGAGGCCGCGACCAAGCCCGAGCTCGAGCGCTGGATTCAGCGCATCCTGACCGCTGAGACGGTCGACGACCTCTTCGCTTAGCTCGGGCACCTACCTGGGTTCGAGCGCCGCCTCGCTCTCGACGCCGCCACGCGCGACCGCCGCGACCGCGAGCCGCGCGCCGGGGACGGTCGCGACTGTTGCTGTTCCCACAGGCAGCACACGCTCGAGACGCCACGCGTCGCCCACCTGCAGATAGAGGGTCAGCGCGTGCAAGCTATCGCGTTCCGGATGGTCGACGCGGAGCGCGCCGTCGCCGTCGCGCTCGAGCCGCGGCGGCGCGACCACTCGACCGGAGAGGCGACCGAGTTCAGGCGCGAGCGCGGGTTCGACGTAGAACTCTTGCGCGAAGATGTCGCGAATCCCGTCGCGATTCTCAACGAGCGGGTCGGTCTGAAAGTAGATGTTGCCGCTCGGTCCGTCGCCCGCCACGGCCCGGGAGATGCCGAGCTGGCGCCGAAACTCGTCTACATTCCAGGCGGGCTCGCTCCCGAGCGCTGAGAGGTTGTTGCCCACGAAGACAGGACGTCCGCCCTCGCTCAGTCCGGACCACCACCGGAGCAACGCCTCGTAGTCCTGCCGGGGGCGCGTCGCGTTCCAGTAGAGCTGGGGGGCGAGGTAGTCGACCCACCCCGCGCGCATCCAAACGGGCGGGTCCGCATAGAGCGCGCTGAACTGGTCGAGGCCCGTGATGCCCTCGGGCTGGCCCGGGCGGTAGATGCCGAACGGGGCGATACCGAAAGACACGTCCGGGTCCGTCTCTGCAATGACCTCGGCCACCTCGCGGACCAGCGCATTGACGTTCTCGCGCCGCCAGTCTGCGAGGCCGAGCGCCCCGCCGCTGGTCTGGTACGCCGCAAAGGTCGCGTCGTCGGGAAACGGCGTGTCGTCCGGGTAGGGGTAGAAGTAATCGTCGAAGTGAACGCCGTCGACGCGGTACCGCGTGACCAGCTCACGCACGACCTCGACGGCGTCCTCTCGCACGACCGCGGACCCCGGGTCGAGCCAGAGCTGACCGCGGTACGGGTAGGCCACCTCGGGGTGGCGCGCGGCGACGTGGGTCGGGTGGAGCGCTCGGTTCGCATCGACCGCCGCGCGATACGGGTTGAGCCACACGTGCACCTCGAGCGCGCGCGCCCGTGCGGCGTCGAGCAGCGACTGCAGTGGGTCGTAGCCCGGGTCTTGCCCTTGCGTACCCGTCAGGAAGCGCGACCACGGTGACCGCGCGCTCGGCCACAATGCGTCGGCCTCGGGGCGCGCTTGAAAGAACACAGCGTTCAGCCCGGCGCCGGCGGCGGTGTCGAGCAAGACCTCGAGCTCGCGTCGCTGCGCCGCGGCATCCAAGCCCGCGCGTGACGGAAAGTTGATGTTGTAGACCGTCGCGATCCACACGCCCCTGAGCTCGCGGCGGTGGCTCAGGCGGAGCGTCCTCGGTGGCTGCGCAGCGTCCGGCGCGGCGTCTCCTGCGGCGTCGAGCGCGGTGTCTCCCGCAGCGTCGACGGACGCATCGTTCAGGTCTGGTGGCGCGTCCTGCGCCCCGTCGGACCGTGTGTTCGCTGCGTCTCGTGGGAGAGCGCCATCGACCGCGGGCGCCCGAGGCCCGGGTCGCGCGTCCTGGTCGGGCGGGAAGGCGTCGGAGGGGCCGCAGGCCGCAAAGAGCAGCGCAGCGGCGGCGAGACAAACGAGACGTGAGGCGTGCACGCCCCTTGTTTGCGCGAAGGTCACAAGGCTGACAAGCCCCGTAAGTTTACGTATACTCACGGCGCCATCATCGCCGCGGAGGTCCCGAATGCGCCGTCTCCCTATTCTTCTGCTCGGCGCGCTCAGCCTCGCGCCGGTGTCAGATGCGGCCGCGATCGAGACGAACTTTAGCCGCGATGTCGCCGCCGCCATCGACCGCGGTCTCGACTACCTCGACAATCAAGGCGCGTTTAGAAACGGCAGCGCGGCGGGCGATGGCGCGGGCCTCACGGCCATCGCAGTGCTCGAGAAGCGCCAGAGCGCCGATCCCCAAGCGCCGCCGATCGGCTACTTCAACGCGAGCCCCCAGGACCAGGGTCGCATCGAGGCGGTGATGACGTACATCATCAACCGGTCAGTCGGCGCGAGCTTCTACGCCTATCGCGACGGCGCGGACCTGATGGCGCTCTCGGTCTACCTGCGCTCGGGCGGGCCACAGCAGGCGGGTGCGTTGCAGTCGATCAACGCGATCTTCGACCGCATGGCGAACAACCAGTCGGGCGCAGGCTACTGGTGCTACAGCAACGCCGGGTGCCCCGACTCGTCGACCACGCAGCTCGTGATGGCGGGCCTCGCGGCCGCGCGCGGCGTCTTCAACGACCCCGCCTACGCCGACGCCGGTCGTCTCGCGACTCTGGAGACCTTGGTCGCGCGCACCCGGCAGGGCTACGCCGGCAACGGCACCGCAGGCGGTCTTGGCGGCGGGGAGCGTGGCCACGGCTACAACGCCGGCTCCGAGGTCAGCTACCAGCAAACCGCTTCGGGCCTCTGGGGCCAGATCATCGGCGGCGCAGACCTGAACGATGCGAGCGTGCAGGGCTACTTGCGCTGGCTCTACCACCGCTACAACTACGTGACGACGAGCGCGGCGAACGGCGGCTGGTCGCTCTCGTATCACTACTACATGTGGTCGTCCGCCAAGGCCTACACCTTCATCGAGGACTCGGCGGTCATGCCCGCCGCGGGCAACCTGACAACCAGCGATCTGGGCATGCTCCCGCCGGGGGACGCGCCCGGCTTTGGCGCGCGGCAGACGCACCGCGACCCCATGACGGACCCGCGCGTGCCGCAGTTCGGGAACGAAGGCGCGGGCTACTACGCGGATCGACTCGAGCCCGCTCGTTGGTACTACGACTATGCGTACACGCTGATGCAGAGTCAGGACGGATCGGGCTACTTTGAGCCGGGGGCGGGTAACTCGACGTGGGACACCTTCGCGTCTCAGTCCTACGCGTTGCTCGTGCTTGAGCGCTCTGTGGGTGGCGGGTGCGTCGACGCGGACCGCGACAACATCTGCGACGCCGAGGATGTGTGCGCGGGCCTCGCAAACCCAGAACAGGCGGACGCCGACGGCGATGGCTTCGGGGACGCCTGCGATAACTGCGTGAACGTGGCCAACGGCGACCAAGTCGACTCCGACGGCGACGGCTTCGGTGACGCTTGCCCGCCGTGCACGCCCTTCGCCGAGATCTGCGATGGCGCCGACAACGACTGCGACGCGCTGGTGGACGAAGCCGTCGACGGTGGACCTTGCCGCACCGGCGGCTTGGGCGTCTGCGGTGACGGCCGCGCGGTCTGCCAAGACGGCGAGCTCGTCTGCAGCGCAGACGCCGTGCCGAGCTTGGAGCTCTGCGACGGCCTCGACAACGACTGCGACGGCCTCGTCGACAACAACACGATCGGCGACGGTCAGGTCTGCGGCACTGGACTTCCGGGTGAGTGCGCGCTCGGCGTCGCGTTCTGCGTCGACGGCGCCGAGCCCGCCTGCCAGCCAGACGTCTCGGCGGGGGTCGAGCAGTGCGACGGCCTCGATAATGACTGCAACGGCCGCATCGACGACGGGCTGCGGAACGCGTGCGACCAGTGCGGCGGCGAGCCGGTCGAGACGTGCAATGGCCTCGACGATGACTGCGACGGCGTGCCCGACGACGACGCGCCCTGCCCCAGCGACCAACTCTGCCGCGGTGGCCGCTGCCAAGATCCCTGCCAGAACAACGAGTGTGACAACGGCTTCCAGTGCGTCGACGGCTTCTGCGCGACGGCGTGTGAGGCGACGCCGTGCCCTCGCGGTCAGACGTGCCAAGCGGACGGGCGCTGCGTCGACCTGTGCGCGGGCGTCCAATGCCCGGAGGGTCAAGCGTGCAATCAGGGACGCTGCGGCGCGAACGACTGCACGGGGCTCGGCTGCCCCGATGGCCAGCGGTGCACGGACAACGGCTGCCTGCCGGACGCCTGCGCCGGCGTGTTGTGTGATCCCGAGCAGTTCTGCCGCGCGGGCCGCTGCATCTCGAGCTGTGCCTACATCACGTGCCCGTTGGGCGAGGCATGCTTTGAGGGCGCTTGCCGCCCGGAGCCCTGCGGTGGCGTGACTTGCCCCGACGGCCAGGTCTGTCAGCAGGGCGCGTGCGGCGCCGACCCCTGCGACGGCGTGACCTGCCCGGAGGGCCGCGTGTGCGTTCAGGGCCTCTGCACCGTGGACCCCTGCGCCGGCATTGAGTGCCCGGGCGGCGAGGTCTGCGTGGTCGACGTCGCGGGCGACGTCCAGTGCGCAGGCCCATGGACGGTCGAAGGCCTGACCCCGCCGCCGGCGGACGCGGGCGTATCCGGCGATGACGCAGGCGGCTTCGGCCTCGACATCGGCGTGGTGAACGACGCGGCTGCCTCGCCGGACGCGGGCAACGCCCTCGTTCAGCCCGCAGACCAGGTCGCGGGCTGCGCGTGTCGCGTCGGGGACGGTCAGGCGCCGCGGTGGCTGCTGCTCCCCGCGCTCGTGGGCTTCGCGGTCACGCGCCGACGTCGCCGCCGCTGAGCGGCGCCCGACCGGCGACGGTGCTTGACATCGGCGCGTGATACATGAGACAGCGGCGCTCATGCAATTCAGTTGCATCGCCGCTGCGGTCAGCCTCGCCCAACTCGCCGGGGCCTCCGCGCTTTCGCCTTCGCCCGAAGAGCTGAAGGCGCTCGAAGCAAGCCTCGCGGCGGACGCGTCGTCCGCGCGAACCGCGAGCGCGCCCGCGAGCGGCGTCCCATCGGGCGGCGCGGTCGCTGCAGGGCCGGCGCTCGACCTCGCCCTTATCTTGGACGTCGCCGGCGCTTGGTTCTCCGATCCCGCCCCGGTGCAGGGCGGCGGCCACGATCCGAGCGGCACGGGCTTCACCTTTCAGCAGCTCGAGCTCTCGGCGGGCGCGAGCGTCGACCCCTTTCTGCGGTTCGATTCAAACTTGGTCTTCACGGCATTTGGCGTCGAGGTCGAGGAGGCCTACGCGACCACCACGGCGCTGCCGGCTGGCCTGCAGGTCCGCGCCGGCCAGTTCCTCACTCGATTCGGGCGCGTGAACTCGACCCACCCGCACGCGTGGGCCTTTCTCGACCAGACGCTGATGGTCGGGCGCATGTTCGGCAGCGAGGGCAACCGCGGCCTCGGCGCCGAGGTGTCATGGCTCACGCCGCTGCCATGGTTCGTCGAGCTGACGGCCTCGGGCATCGAAGGCGGCGGCGAGTGCTGCGCCCAGAGCCACGCGACGCCCGAGGCGCTTGCGATCGAGACGCCGCTCGACCTGGTCGCGACCGCCACCCTCGACCAGTTCTTCGCGCTCTCCCCGAGCCTGTCGCTCCTATGGGGGCTCTCGTTTCAAACGGGCCCGAACGCGACGGGGCAGGATAACCGGACCGACCTTTACGGCACGGACCTGCTCCTGCGCTGGAAGCCTGTCGGCGACCCCAACCGGCTCTCCATGAACTGGGAGTCAGAGTGGGTTCATCGTCGCGCGCAGGCGCCCCGAGTGCGCCTCTCGGATGACGCAGGCTACACCCAGCTCGTGGGTCAGTGGACGCCCGAGTGGGAGAGCGGACTGCGCGCGGAGTACGCGAGCGCCGCCCCGAGCGACGCGCTCGCGACCCAGGGCGTCCGCCGCCGACTCAGCGCACAGGCGACCTACGCGCCCTCGCACTTCTCGCGGCTTCGGCTGCAGCTCAACGCGGACGATGTGCCCGCGCTCACGGACCCGGTGCTGGGTGTCATGCTCGGCCTCGAGGTCATTACCGGGAGTCATGGCTCACATGCGTATTGAGGCTGCGCTCTCCGCGCTCTGTGTGTCGCTCCTCTTGCCCCTCGTCGCGGCGGCCAAGGTCGCCGTCGCGACAACCACGGGGAGCCTCGCCGCGATCGTTGAAGCCGTCGGCGGGGAGAGCGTGGAGGTCACGACCCTCGCGAACCCCGCGGAGGACCCGCACTACGTGGACGCGCGCCCGAACTTGGTCGTACTGCTCCACGGCGTCGACATGCTCGTGTCTGTCGGGCTCGAGCTCGAGGTGGGTTGGCTGCCGAGCTTAGAGCGCGCGGCCCGAAACCCGCGCATCGCCCCGGGGAGCGTGGGACGCTTCGAGGCCGCGACCGCGGTGCCTCACCTGCTGGACGTGCCGGCCGGCAAGATTGACCGCGCGGAGGGCGATATTCATCGCGGCGGTAACCCCCACTTCATGTACGACCCGCGCCGAGCCGCGTCGGTCGGCTACGCCCTGGGGCAGCGCCTCGCCGCGCTCGACCCGCCCAACGCCGTGGCCTACGTCACGCGGGCGCAGACCTTCGCCGACGCCTGCACTCAGGCCGCGACCAAAGCGTCGCAGCGGTTCGCAGCGCTGCGGCCCGAGCAGCGGCGCGTCACCACCTACCATGCGTCCTGGGTCTACGTCCTCGACTGGCTGGGCCTGACGGCGGCCGCCACAGTAGAGCCGAAGCCCGGCATCGCGCCGAGCCCCGCGCACGTCGCGCAGGTCATGCAGATCATGCGCGCCCAGAGCGTCAAGGCGATCCTGCAAGAGGAGTTCTACCCGCGCGGGACCAGCGAGACGCTCGCGAAGCTCACGAGCGCGCGTCTCGTCCTGCTCGAAGGGGCCGCCCGACCGGGACAAAAAGATGCCTATTTGGCGCACGTAGAGCGGGTCTCGGAGTCGATCTATGCGGCGCTGGCTCAGTAGCCTCTGGTTCGGCGCTGCGGCCGCTCTGGGCGGCTGCGCCCTTGAGCCGGGGCAGCCGTGGGGCGAGGCTTCGATCTCGACGCAGATCGCGCTCGAAGTCCCGAGTGACCGTCTGCGCGCCGGCCGCGTTCGCACCTCACGCGACTACGCGGTGCGCCTCGACGCGGTCGAGGTCGTGCTGTCGAGCTTGGAGTTGGCGCAGCGCACCGAGGGGCGCGCGGGCCCCACCGCCTTCGACCCGGCCGCGCCGCCCGAGGCCTACTCGCTCTGCCACAACGGCCACTGCCACGCCGCGGACGGCCGCTTGGTCGACTACGCCGATATCGAGGCCGAGCTGCTCGGCGCGACAGCGGACGGCTCGAGGACGCTGATGCCGATCGACGCCCGCATCATTGTGCCCCTCGATGGACCGTCCAAGGCCGTGAGCGCGTCGGCCGACCTCGAGCGCGGCGCGCTCGTTGATTTGAGCGCCTCGGTCGGCGCGCTGCGTCTTCGAGGGCATGTTATCGATACTCGGGCGGCTCGCCGCTTGCCCGACGCGGGCGTCGACTTCGACGCCGAACTCCCGCTCACGGTGCGCCTCGTCGCGCCCCTCGCCGGAGACGTGGGCCGCGACGCGCCCCTGCACCACGCATGGAAGGCGCGGATCGCTCTGCCCGCGACCCTGCTTGATACTGCAGACTTTTCTGCCTCGGGGCTCGTCGCCGATGATGTCGAGACTTACCTTGCGGACGCCGCCTCCCTCACTGTTGAACCCACTGGAGACTGAGCCATGAAGCACTTCGTCCCCGCGCTCGCGCTCGCGCTCGCCCTCCCCGCCTGTGATGACCATGGGCACGATGACGACCACGACCACGGCGACGCGGCCGGCGGACACGCGGAGGTCGACGGCGTCGAGGTCGAGGCCTGCGAGCACCTCGCCGAGGGCCCCGCGGCGCCGGTGGTTGCCGCTGCGGCTGGCGCAGCAGGCGCGCCGGCCGTCTCAGACGACCACACGCGCTATGACATCACCCTCTCCGCCGCCGAGGGCGGCGCTTCGGGCGTCGTCGAGTTCGCGAGCGAGGCCGCGGGCGAGCACTCCTTCTTCTTCAACGCCGAGGTCGGCCTCCAAGTCACGGGCCCGGACGGGGCCGTCTTGACGGCCGACCATACGCACACTTCATCGACGCTCTGCTCGGACATCAAGCTCTGGGCTGTCTACGACCTCGATGTCGGGACCTATGCTCTGCAGCTCACCACGCCCGAGCCCGGCACGGTGGCGCTGGTCATCGAGGCGGGTCACGGGCACGCGCAGTAACGTGACGGCAAACGCCCCCTTACTCCGCGCACACGCGCTGCGGATCGGCTATATCGGCCGCGCGCTCTTGCCGCCGCTCACCTTCGAGGTCCGCGTGGGTGAGATGTGGGCGATCATCGGGCGCAACGGCAGCGGCAAGACGACGCTGCTCCGAACGCTGCTCGACCTGACGCCCCGCGTCGACGGCGGCCTCGAGCGTCTCGGCGTGCGCGGCATCGGCTATGTGCCGCAGCGGCTTGGGCTCGATCTTGGGGTGCCCATGCGATGCGTGGACGTCGTGCGGGGCGGGCTGGACCGAGGCTGGTCGTTTCTGGACGCGCTGCGTCCGCTGCGGTCGCGCGCACAGGTCGAGCAAGCCATGCGCGAGACCGACACGCTGGCCTTCGCGGAGCGCCAGTTCGTCACGCTCAGTGAGGGGCAGAAGCAGCGTGTGCTCATGGCGCGGGCGCTCGCGTGCGAGCCTGGTCTGCTCGTGCTCGATGAGCCCACCAGCGCGATGGACGCCGTGGCCGAAGAGGCGGCGTTCGACCTCGTAGAGAAGCTCCAGCGCGCGCGCGGGTTGGGCGTCGTTGTGGTCGCGCACCACTTGGCCGTGCTTGCCCGCCGCGCGACGCACCTCGTCTACCTGGACGCCGACTGCGGCCTCGTGCTCGCGGGCCCATCCGGCGAGGTCGCCCGCCACGCGACCTTCGTTGAGCACTACGGCCACATCTTTGACCACGCCGGCCCCAGCGACGCGCACGGCGGCCACTGCGATGAACATGACCACCACGGCCCCACCACCGAGCACCCGCGATGACGCCTGAGCCGAGCCGCGACCTCGCGGCGTTTCTTGATGCGTGGGAGCTGTTTCAGGCGCCGGTCATCGCCGGAACGATCGCCGGTGCGCTCGTCGGCCTCTTGGGCGTGTATGTCGTCCTGCGGCGCATGGTCTTTCTTGCGGGCGCGCTGTCGCAGACCGCAGGGCTCGGCGTCGCGCTGGCCTTCTACGGCCGAATCCGCCTCGGCCTCGACGGCTTGCTGGGCTCGCCAACGTTGGGTGCCGCACTCGCGACAACGACCACAGCGCTGCTCTTGGTCGGGCGTCGCGCGCAGCAAGGCACGCAGCGCGACAGCCTGCTCGGGCTCGCCTGGCTCGCCGGCGCCGCGGGCACGCTCGTCGTCGGCACGCGCATTGTCCAAGAGGTCCAAGACATTCAGTCCATCCTCTTCGGGAGCGCGGTCGTCGTGCTCGATGATGACCTCGTGCGCGTCATTGGGCTCGCGCTGCCGCTCGGGCTGCTGCACCTTTGGTGGCAGCGGGGCTTCGTCCAGGCGGCTTTCGACGCCGATGGCGCGCGTGTGCGCGGGCTGCCCGTGTGGCTCCTCGATGTCACCCTGATTGGCAGCATCGCGTTGTCCATCTCGCTGTGCACGCGCGTGCTCGGTGCCCTGCCGGTCTTCGCATTCAGCGTGTTGCCCGCGATGGCCGCGCTCCGCGTCTCCCCGAACATCGAGCGCGCGCTCGTCGTCGCCGCAGGCGTAGGCGCGGCGTGCGGCGCCGGGGGGTACTACTTGGCCTGGCGCTTTGACCTGCCCGTCGGCGCCGCCCAGACGCTGCTCGCAGTCGCCTTTGTCGCGCTCGCGACGGCAGTCGAGCGCGGAGCGCTGCGCCGCGCGGGTTGACACGGCTTTACGCCGCGCGCGGCGGCGTGCTACCTCGACCCCCATGACGGGTGAGCAGGCCATCGAAGAGCTCGAGCGCGCGCTGCAGCGCAAGGGCCTCAAGACGACCGCGCAGCGGCGCCTGATCACCGAGGTCTTCTTTGACCCTCGGTTTCGCCAAGACCACCCGACGGTGGACACGCTCTATCGCCAGGTGAAGTCCCGCGACCCGAGCGTCGGGTTCGCCACCGTCTACCGGACGATGAAGCTCCTCGTCGAGTGCGGTCTCGCCTCGCCGCGACAGCTCCACGACAACCAGACGCGGTACGAGCCCGAGTCGCCGGGCGAACATCACGACCACCTCGTGTGCCTCGACTGTGGCCACATCCTTGAGTTTGAGAACGAGGAGATCGAGGCGCTGCAGGCCCGCGAAGCGGCACGGCACGGCTTCGTCGTCGCCGAGCACCGCATGGTCCTCTACGGCCGCTGCCAGCGTGACCCCTGCGAGCGCCGCGGCGCCGCTGCTGCCGCGCCCGTCGACCCGTCTGCATGATGCCCGAGGCGCAGTGGCCCCGCGGCCCCGGGCGACCGATCGCGGCGATGGACATTGGCTCGAACTCGATCCACCTGACGCTCGCGCGCGTCCACGGGGACGGCCGCGTCGAGATCATGTCGCAGATCAAGGACCCCGCGCGCCTCGCCGCGACCCTTGATGACCGCCGTCAGATGTCCGAGGAAGGGCTCGATCGCGCGGTGGGCACGCTCATGCGGTTCAAGCGCATCGCCGACCAGAACAACGCAGAGATTCGGACAGCGGCGACCGCGGCGGTTCGGGCCGCTCGGAACGCAGACGTCTTCCTTCAGCGCGCGCGGGACGAAGCGGGCATGCAGGTCGACGTGATTGAGGGCGCCGAGGAGGCGCGGCTCGTCTACGTTGGGGTACAGAGCGGTCTGCCCCGCCTCGCGGCGTCGCGCCTACTCTGCGTGGACGTTGGCGGGGGCTCCACCGAACTCCTGCTCGGTCAAGGGGGGCAAGTCCGCGCGGTCTCGAGCGTGCCCGTCGGGAGCGTCGTGGTGACGCGGAGCCACCTCGAGGACGGCGCGACGCCTAAGCGCGCGCTCGCATCGGCGCGCCGCGCGCTCGAGCAGCGCTTGGGGCACTGCGCTGGGCCCATTCGTCAGCTTGGCTTCGACGTCGCCGTCGGCACGGGCGGCTCGATTCAGCGCCTCGCCCGCATGGCGCTCGCGCTGGGCGGGGTGGACCCGCGTGGCGACCTGAACGGCCAGCGGCTCTCGGTGGCGGACCTGACGCGGGTCGTACGCGCGCTGGCCTCGGCCTCGAGCCCCGCGGAGCGCCTGCGCCTGCCCGGCATCGACCCGGATCGGTCGGAGTCGCTCCTCGGGGGGGCGCTGGTCTTCGAAGCGCTGTCGGCCGCGCTCTCGCTCGAGTCGTGGATGATCTCGACCGCAGCCCTGCGGCTGGGGCTCATCGTCGACACGTGGCGGCGTCGGGCGGTTCACTGACCCGGACCCGGAGCGCGCCCCTGAGCGCGCTCAAAAAATCCGATCAGGGGCGTTGGCACACCACCGCACGGGTGTGCTAGCCTACTAGCCTAGTATTCTTACCGGGCGTCCGCCGGCACAAGGGGAGTCAGCATGACGAAGTCGACGAAGAACCTGATGCTCAGCACGCTCGCGCTGACGCTGTCGGCGCCAATCGCGGCCCAAGCGGGCGAGTGCCAGGCGACGCCGTTCGCCTGCGCGGTCGACCAAGCCATCCAAGCGGGCCTGCAGTACTACCGCAACACCGAGCGCGGCACGGGCAGCTTTACCGGCGGCGGCGATTTTCAGCACAACTTCTTCGGCGTGCTGTCGTTTCTCGAGAAGCGGCGCGGCGTGGGTTGGCAAGGTCAGGTCCAAGGCTACGAGGGCATGGACCCGAACGATCAAGCGCTCGTGGTGCGCGGCGTGACGTCGATGATCAACGCGGACACGTCGCTGACCAACCCCAACCAGGTGCCGTACACGTACGTCACTGGCGGCAACTTGATGGCGCTGTCCGTCTTTTCGGCGACCGGCGGTCCCGATGACGTCGGCGCGGCAGTGACTGTCTCGCAGGCCATCGCGAACGGCGTGGTCGCGCTGCAGCGGGCACAGGGCATGGGCAACCAGGCGTGGCTCTACAACGGCCCCGGCACCGACCTTTCGACGACGCAGTTCGCAGTCGCCGGCCTCGCAGCCTCGGAGAACCTGATTGAGGGCGCGTCGATGACGCTCGCCCGCCTCCCCCAGATGCTGATGGCCAATACGACCATCCAGGACGGCGGACTCCAGTACAACCCCGGTGGCGGGTCGAGCTCGTCGATGACGGCGTCGGGCATCTGGTGCTACCGCCTCTCGCAGGTACCGGCCGGCGACCCGCGCGTGCAGGCTGCGATGGGCTGGATGCGGCAGAATTATACGTACGACCGCATGGTCGGCCCGTGGTCGGGCACCAGCGACTTCTACTACATGTGGGCGATCACCAAGGCCTTGGCCGTGTCGCCCGACGACGGTCTCGGCGGCGCGATCTACTCAAACGCGTTCGGTGACCGCGATCCCGGCGCGCTCGGCTACCCCGAGGAAGTGCCGGAGCAGTACTTCGACATGGCCTACTCGCTCCTGCAGTGGCAGGACCCGAACGGCGCGTGGGGCACAGGCTTCGGCGGCTCGATTCGCGGCTGGGGTGAGTCCACGCACGGCTTCGCGCTGCTCACGCTGGAGCGGTCGCTCGGCGGCGTTTGCTTGGATACGGACGACGACGGGCTCTGCGGTCTGGACGACAACTGCCCCGACCTGCCAAACCCCGACCAGGCCGACGAGGACGAGGACGGCGTTGGTGACGCCTGCGACAACTGCCCGAAGGTCGTGAACCGCGGCCAGGACGACCGCGACTCGGACGGCTCGGGCGACGCCTGTGACCGCTACGAGTGCGTGCCGGACGGCCTGCCCGAGGTCTGTGACGGCCTCGACAACGACTGCGACAACCTGCTCGACACGCTGCCCTCGGGCGAGCCAGTCGTCTCGCCGGACGCCTGTGCGACCGGCCTCGCCGGCGCCTGCGCTCAGGGCCACAACGAGTGCAGCGCGGGCGGCCGAGTCATCTGCCGCGCGGACGTGAGCCCCGTTGAGGAGACGTGTAACGAGAACGACGACGACTGCGACGGCCAGATCGACGAGGGGACGCGCAACGCGTGCGGCCGCTGCGGCGACGCGCCGGTCGAGCGCTGCAACGGTGTGGACGACGACTGCAACGGCGTGGCCGACGACGGCGATGCGATCTGCGGTGGCGGTCAAGCGTGCGTGTTCGGTGAGTGCGCGCGGCCCTGCAACGACGGTGTCTGCCCGGCGGGCGAGTACTGCGCCAACAATCACTGCGTGTCCCTGTGCGCGGGCGTCGAGTGCCGCGCGGGCCAGGTGTGCAACGCGGCGTCGGGCCTCTGCGAGGCGCCAGTCTGCGAGGGCGGCTGCGGCGAGGGTCAGGTCTGCACCGCGAATGGCTGCGTGAACAACGACTGCTACGCGCTCGGCTGCCCTGCGGGTGAGCGTTGCGTCTCTGGCGCGTGCGCGGCCGACCCCTGCGACGGCATCGAGTGCGGCGCGGGCGCGTTCTGCCGCGAGGGCAACTGCGTGTTCTCGTGCGCCGAGATCGCCTGCCCGCTCGGCCAGGCGTGCATCGACGGCCAGTGCAGCGACAACCTGTGCGGTGGCCTGACCTGCGCTGCGGGCCAGGTCTGCGTGAATGACGGCTGCGTGGCGCCGACCTGCGACCCCGCGGCCTGCCCCGCGGGTCAGACGTGCGTGAACGACGCCTGCGCCGAAGACCCCTGCAACGGCATCGAGTGCCCCGCGAACCAAGCGTGCGCGGTGGTCGCCGGCACGGCGCAGTGCGTGTCCGACTGGGCCGCGCAGCCCATCCCGGACGGCGGCGTGCCCGACGCCGAGGTGGTCGTGGACGCGGCGCCCGTGGTCGATCAGGGCGGCTTGGTTGACACCGGCATGGGCACCGGTGATGCGACCGTCAACGCCGACGGCGGTGAGGGCCGCGCGGACGCGGGCGGCGAGCAGGGCGGCGGCGGTAGCGACGACAAGGGCTGCGCGTGCAGCAGCACGGGCCGCTCCGACGCCGCGTTCCTGCTCCTGCCGCTGCTCGCGGTCCCGGCCCTGCGCCGCCGCCGCTCGAGCCGCCGCGCCTGAGACGGCTCAGTCGGGGCGCGATGCCTCGGCGTGCACGACAGCCTCACGCAACAGCGTGAGCAGCAAGGTCAGCGCCGGCACCACGGCGACGACCGAGAGCGCGAAGAAGCCGGCCCATCCGAGTTCCTCGGCCAGCACGCCCGAGAGGCCGGAGACTAGGTGGCCGGCGATGCCCGCCGCCGCAGTCAGCAGGGCGAACTGCGTCGCCCCCCAGCGGGGCGCGCACAGACCAAGCAGCAGGGCGCCTATCGCGGCCCCCGCGATGCCGCCGAAGAGATTGTCGAGGGCGACGACGCCGAACAGCAGGGCGACGTCGTGGCCGCGGACGGCGATCCACGCGTAGCCCAAGTTTGCGACCGCTTGCAGCGCGCCGAAGACCGCGAGTGACCTCAGCAGGCCGAGTCGATTCACGATGCGGCCGGCGATGAGCCCCCCCGTGATGGTCGCGAGAAAGGCCGCGGTCTTGTTAACGAGCGCGATCTCCGTCTTGGTGAAGTCGGTCTTCATCAAGAAAGGGTTCGTCATCTTGGCGGCGACGGTGTCGCCCAAGCGGTAGAAGGTCAGGAAGAGCAGCAGGCCGAGGGCGACGCGCAGGCCAAAGCGGCCGAAGAAGTCCTGAAATGGGCGCCAGAAGGCCTCGACCAGCGGCGGCCGCTCAGCCAGCTCGGTCGGCTCGGGCGCGGCGAAGGTTGCCACGGCGCCCGCACACGCCACACACGCCAGAACTGCGTAGACGACGGGCCAAGGCAGGTGGTCCGCGAGCAGGAGCGCGCCGGTGTTCGCGACGAACATACCGATGCGATAGCCGGCGACGAAGACGCCTGTGCCCGACGCCCGCTCACTCGGCGCGAGCGTGTCGACGCGCCAAGCGTCCAGCACGATGTCTTGACTCGCCGAGAAGAAGGCCACCGCCACCGCCAGCCACGCAATGGGCAATGGGTCCGGGGACTCCGCCGACGGTCCGAACACCGCCATGCCCAGGAGTGACGCCGCGATCGCGAGCTGGGTCGTGAGCATCCAGCCGCGTCGGCGCCCCAGGAAAGGCAGCCGATAGGTGTCGAGGAGCGGCGCCCACAGGAACTTGAAGGCGTACGGCAGGCTGACGAGCGTCATCGCGCCGATCGTCTTGAGGTCGAGGCCGGCGTCCGTCATCCAGGCGGAGAGCGTGCCGCCGGTGAGCAAGAGCGGCAGGCCAGAGGAGAACCCAAGCGCCCCGATCAGACCCTCACGCGCGGTCAGGGGCCTCACGCCGCGACGCAGAGCGCGCGCGCGGCTCGAGCGGCCCCGAGCAGCCCAACTCGGGGGTCGAGCAAGAGCGTGACCGGGATGGACTCGAGCAGACCGCTGAACCTGCCCTTCGTCCGCAGGCCGCGCAGGAACGGTCCATTCGTGTCCAAGAGACACTCGGTCAGGCGTGGGGCGATGCCGCCGGCCACAAAGAGACCGCCGAACGGCAGGCTCTTGAGCGCCAGGTTGCCGGCCTCTGCGCCGTAGCAGAACAAGAACAGGTCGAGGACCTCCGCGCACACCGGGTCCGTCGCCGCGCGCGCCGTGACGTGGGCCGCGAGGTCCCCACCGCTGTCGAGCGCGGACCGCGTGGCCTCGGTCACGCGCGCGGGCGAGCGCTCGGCCGCCCAGCGCAGGGTGTCTGCGAGCCCCTGGCCCGAAACGACCCGCTCGACGCTCACATGCTCGCCATAACGACCCCGCAGCCACACCAGCAAGGCATCCTGCGCGGCGCTCTGCGGCGCGAAGTCTGCGTGCCCGCCCTCGGTGGGGAGCACGCGGTCCGGCTGCCCCTGCGAGCCCGGCACGACCAGCGCTTGGCCCAGCCCGGTGCCCGCGCCGATGATCGCGCGGGGGGCATCGGGCCGCGCGCGCCCGGCTTGGAGCGACACCCGACGAGCGGCCGGCACATCAGCCGCCCCGAGCGCGACGGCCGCGAAGTCATTGAGCAGCGCGACCCGAGAGAGCCCCAGACAGGCCCGCAGCGCGTCGGCCGAGACCGTCCAGCCCAGGTTGGATACGACGGCCGTCTCTCCGTCGACCGGACCCGCGACGGCCACGCCGGCCGCGGCGAGGCCGCCCGCGCCCTCGGGGACTTCGGCCATCCAGCGACGCAGGAGCGGCTCAAGGCCGGAAGCCTCGGCCGAGGGGTACCAGCGCTCGTCGACGATCATGGGGCCGACGGGGGACTCGACGCAGCACGCGATGCGGGCGTTCGTGCCCCCGAGGTCGATCACGAGGACAGCGCGCGGGGGGACCGAGGTGCTCATGGGCGCGGACTCTCGCGCGCCCCTCGCGTGCGGTCAATCGCTCTCGTATGCTCCGCCCGCCCATCACGCTCAGGAGAGAAAATGCGCCTCGAACACGTGCGTCCCTTCGTCTTGGCGGCCCTCGCGGCTGCGTCCCTCGTCGCGTGCAACAAGGACAAGCCCGCAGCGCCCGCCGCGCCGGCGAGCCAGGCCGCCGCGCCGGCGAGCCAGGCCGCCGCGCCCGCCGATTCCACCAAGGCTCTGTACAACCCCGCGCTCGCTACGGAGCAAGCGCCCGCGAACTTCACTATCAAGCTCGAGACGACGAAGGGCGACGTCCTCATCGACGTGACCCGCGCGTGGTCGCCCAACGGCGCTGACCGCATCTTCAACCTCGTCAAGGCGGGCTACTACGACGACATCGCCTTCTTCCGCGTGGTGTCGGGCTTCATGGCGCAGGTCGGCATCAACGGCAATCCCGCCGCGAACACCGCGTGGCGCGCCGCCACGATTCAGGACGACCCCGTCACACAGTCGAACAAGCGCGGCTACGTGACCTTCGCGAAGACCGGCATGCCGAACTCGCGCAGCACGCAGATCTTCATCAACTTCGTCGACAACGACCGCCTCGATGGCATGGGCTTCGCGCCGTTCGGCGTCGTCAAGGACATGACGAACGTCGACAAGCTCAACGGCGAGTATGGGGAGGGCGCGCCGATGGGCCGCGGGCCAAATCAGGCACGCGTTCAGGGCGAGGGCAACGCGTATCTGCGCGCAGAGTTCCCCAACCTCGACTACATCAAAAAGGCCACGATTCAGTGACCGAATCGGGTATGACACGGCGTCCTCTTGTAGCCCCTCTGAGTCGAGGTCTGCATGGCGCTCGTGGTCCATCCCCATCCCCGCGTCGAAGCCCTCGTCGAGGCGCTCGCCGCTGAGCTTCAACGAAGCTGGCCCGAGCACCCGCTCGAGCCTGTCCCCATGGTCGTCGGCACCCGCGGCATGGAGACCTGGCTGCGCCACGCGCTGACCACGATGCTCGGCTCGCTGTCGTCCGTCGAGTTTGCGTTCCCGAGCGCGGCGTTCGAGGGCGCGTCGGCGTGGCTGCGCGGGGAGCGCGCGGGTTTTGAGCCTGAGACAGCGCCTCGCGCGCGGTTCTGGGCGCCCACGGCTGATCCGGACACTGCGTGGCAAGGCGAGGCCCTCACGGCGCGCACGCTGACCGCAGTGCGCACGTGCCTAGCCGAGCAGGTCGACGATATGGCCCCGCTGCGGGACTACCTCAAGTCGTCTCAGGCGGCGGGCGGCGGCGCGGTTGAGCCCCTGGAACACGAATTGGCCGCGCAGATTGCGACCGCACTCGAGCGCTGGCTCCACGACCGTCCGGAAGAGGCGAGTCGCGCGCTGCGGGGTGAGAGCCCGGAACCTGACCCGCAGCCGTGGGTCGGGTGCGTCCTGCGCGCACTGCATCAAGGCCAGCACGCCGCGCACTCTCCCTTGACCCGCTTCGAATCACTCCGCGCGCTCCCTGCGCGGAGCACGGGGCGCGTGATGT
>Ga0209598_10001668_pt1 | contig 17940 bp, 6 predicted proteins | sample M_140807_EF_Meta_FD_187317 | JGI IMG/M metagenome (GOLD analysis project Ga0209598, IMG submission 187317) | Freshwater microbial communities from Lake Montjoie, Canada to study carbon cycling - M_140807_EF_MetaG (SPAdes) (version 2) | ecosystem: Environmental > Aquatic > Freshwater > Lake...
CACTGTGGTGTCAACCATCGCACTCGTCAGTCTGGCGTTCATCCATCCGGCCGACCTTTCCAACTTCACCGCGGTCGGCCGTTATGTGCAGCGGACCACTGCCCCATCGGATCGGATCCTGGTGTGGGGGGCATTGCCCGACGTCTATGTGTCGGCTGATCGTTCGCCGGCCGGAGTGTTCCTGCACGGCGGATATCTCACCGGCAACTGGGCCAGTCGCTCCTCGGTGCTCGACGCATCCATCATCGAGAACGAGCCCTATCGCAGCCGGTGGAGGATCTTCATGAGCGACCTCGACTGGAATCCGCCGGCAGTCATCATCGACGCCGCCCGACCCGGTACCGACTGGGCGGGCTACGGCCCCGATCGCTATCCACTCGGTGCACTGCTGCAACGTTGCTATTCCCGTGTGGCGGTGGTCGACGGCTTGCCGGTGTGGCGTCGCGACGAGGTCCGCTGTCCGACCTGAGCTGACGACCGGGAGTCCAGGTCGGATTGGATCAGTTCGACGGTGAACGCGTCGCGATGAGCGGCCAGGGCTGCACCTGCTCGAGCTGAGCAGCGACCTGCAGCAATGTCTGCTCGTCGCAATGACGGGCCATCAGATGGATACCGACGGGAAGACCATTCGCATCGAAGCCGGCGGGCACCGAAATTGCGGGCTGGCCCGTTGCATTCGCCAGGCCGGTGATCGCCGAGAACGCGCCGCCCCGCGTGAACATGGCCTCGATACTCGAAGTGTCGAGCCAGCCGAGCGGTGGCACCGGTACGCCGAGTGTGACCGTGAGCCACAGATCGTGGTCTTCGTAGAAGCGGGCGACGTCACGGCTGGTGATCTCGATCTGTTGCAGTGCGCGGGAGAGATCGATGCCGCTCTTGGCCACGGATCGGTCGTGCATCTCGCGGGTGAAGACTTCGAGGTCGTCGTCGGCGAGTGGTCGACCGAGTTGCTCAAGGCGGTCGATGACCTGGCGGGCACCATTGATTCCCATGGCGGTGCTCACCGCATTGGCGGGCATCCGGGGATCCCAGTCGGGCTTGGCTTCCTCGACATGGTGGCCGAGTGACTCGAGCGCCTTCGCTGTGCGTTCGATGGCGGCGACACCGGTGGGGTGCACGGGAGTTCCATTGGGCAGCACCGCACTGAAACCGATGCGCAGCGAACCGGAGGGCTGCTCGATGGCGGCGAGGAAACTCCCTGCCGGGGGAGCGGGAGGGGCCGGATAGGGATCGCCGGGCAGCGGGCCGGAGATTGCATCGAGGATCGCCGCGCTGTCGCGCACGGTTCGGGTGACGCAGTTGCCCACACCGACCGGATAGGCGAACGATGCCGGAATGGGCCACGTGGGGGTGCGGCCGCGGGTGGGTTTGAGGCCGACCAGTCCGCATTCGGCGGCCGGGATTCGAATCGAACCGCCGCCGTCGTTCGCGTGCGCCGCGGTGACCATGCCTCCGGATACGGCCGCGGCGGAACCGCCCGAGGAACCGCCGGGGGAGTAGTCGAGGTTCCACGGGTTGTGGGTGGCCCCGTAGAGCGCCGGTTCGGTCGATGCGTTCTTGCCGAACTCGGGAGTGTTGGTGTTGCCGAGGATGATCAGACCGGCCCGTTTGAACCGGACGGTGAGTTCGCAGTCATCGGTGGCGACGACATCGGCGAACAGACGACTTCCCCTGGTGGATGGAAGTCCGGCGACATCGCAGTTGAGGTCTTTGACGAGGAACGGCACACCGGCGAGCGGCGCTGCGCGATCGACGGCATCGGCTTCAGCCAACGCTTGCTCGAATCGACGATTGACCACGGCGTTGAGGTCGATGTTCCGGTCCTCGATACGAGCGATCGATGCTTCGACGAGTTCCCGTGGGGTCACCTCGCCGCTACGGACGAGTTCGGCCAGACCGATCGTGTCATGGGTATCGAACAGCGCATCGATCTCGGTCATCAGGTCTCCAGGAATTCGGCGTAACGGGTGAGATACGGGGCGCAACGCTCTTCAAGTTCGGGACGCGACAGATCCCATTCCTCGAGCGAGTACGAGTGGGTGCCGAAGCGGTTCTGTCGATGCTCGGCGCTGTGAGCAACCATTGCTGTTTCGGCCTCAGCAGTGAACGGGTGGTCGAGGGATCCGTAGATGGACGCCACCGTTCCGATCGGATCGGCAACAAGATCGGCATAGGCCACGTCGACGAACGCGTCGGCGTTGCCGGCGGCGATCTGGGCATCGCGGAACGCGTTCTGTCGGTCGAGCAAGGTGGCCACGACCTCGGGCCAGGTGGCACGGATGTAGTCACGGAAATCAGCATCGGTGAACGTGCTGGTGAGCGATTGCACCAGCGAGCACACCGAAGCGATGACATTGACGGGATCACGATGGGTGAGCACGAACTTCGCGTCGGGGTACACCGCGATCAACGCCGATGGGTCGAGCAGATGCACCGGAGATTTCAACTGCCAACGACCCGGGCACTCGGACTGCAGCAGCTGCAACATCATCCGGTGATAGCGATAGGCGGGTTCGTGATCAGCCTGCAGAACCCATTGCATGTAGCCATCGATGTTGAACGTGGTGGACAGATGCAGGCTCGTGAAGTGCTGGCCCAGCACTGTGGCGCACTCCAGTGGCATATCGGGTGGATCGTGATGGATGGCCTTGAACCCGGGGTTGATCATGCCGAGCATGTCGGGTGCTTCCATGGCGGCGATGAAGCGTGGGTCAGTGCGATAGGTGGCGGTGGTGGGTGGCGGCACTGATTCGTTGATCTCCCAGCCGAGGAGTGAGCGGTTACCTGGATCGACCGAAAGCAGATGACTCAGCGCTGTGGTACCCGTGCGGGGAAGACCGATGAGGAAGATCGGCGCGTCGACCGCGGTCTCGGCGAGTTCGGGATGCGCCTTGTGGTGATCGACGACCCGGAGGCGGTTGATGAGATTGCCGAGCGCCATGCCGGGTGCCGCAGCAGCCCCGATCTCGGAGAACTGACCATCGGCGGTTCCCGAGGCGATGAACACCTCGAGACCCTCGAGAAACGTTGGGTCGCCGAAGTCGCTGAGCCCTCCGGTGGCGGTGCTGGCTGTCTCGAGTAGCTCGGAGACGGCCTTCGATGGCGTTGCCTGTGCTGACATCACGTGTCCCCCCGACACGCCCCCCATGGCGATGTCATGACGAAATGTATCCTCGCCTGATGACGAAGGGGACCCGATGACTGATTCGAGCGAACTGCCGGGCGAACGTGACAGTGAACTGACCAGTGATCTTCCCGGGGGCTGGGGACCCGCCCTCGAGGATCTCGCGCAGCGTCGTGCTGCCGCTCGGGCGATGGGCGGGGCCGAACGGTTGGCCAAGCGGTACGCCAAAGGTCAGCTCGATGCGCGTCAACGCGTGGAGTACCTGCTCGACCCTGGTTCGTTCCACGAGATCGGCACGCTGGTGGGCGATGTGCCGGCCGATGGCATCGTCGCCGGTGCCGGAACTATCGATGGTCGCCCGGTCATGGTCGGTGCCGAAGATTTCACCACGCTCGCCGGTTCCATCGGTTCGGGGAGTACCTCGAAGCGCTGGCGTCTCGCCGAACTCGCGCTGGCCGAACGAATCCCGCTGATCATGCTGCTCGAGGGCGCTGGTCATCGAGGTGGTGGCGGCGGTGGTCGCACGCCCACCGATCTGCTCATCCAAGCGAAGTGTTCCGGTCGGGTGCCGGTGCTCAGTGCGGTGATGGGCCCATCGGCAGGCCACGGCGCGCTCATCGTGCCGATGTCGGATTTCAGCGTGATGACCGCGGATGGCGCGGTGTTCACCGCCGGTCCACCGGTGGTCAAGGACTCCCTCGGCGAAGACATCACCAAAGAAGAACTCGGGGGTCCGGCTGTTGCGGTGGCCAGTGGGTTGATTCATAACGTGGCGCAGGACGATCGCACTGCGCTCGACATGCTGCGGGTGTACCTGCATTTCTTCCCGTCGAGCGCGTGGTCGTATCCGCCTCTTGCTCACAGCGTCGATCACGCCGCGCGTTCATCGGAGGAACTGCTGCACATCATTCCGCGCGACACACGGCAGGTCTACGACATGCACGATGTTCTCGACGTGATCGTCGACGACGGTTCCTGGTTCGAGGTGCAGCCCGGGTTCGGTCCGGCCATGATCTGCGCATTGGCACATCTCGGTGGCGAGTCGGTGGCGATCATCGCCAATCAACCGAAAGTTCTTGCTGGTTCGATCGATTCGGATGCTGCCGACAAGGCTGCTCACTTCATCACCGTCGCTGATTCGTTCCATCTGCCGCTCATCTTTCTTGCCGATAACCCCGGCATGCTCCCGGGCAGCGTGTCGGAGCGCGCCGGTGTGTTGCGCAGCGGGGCGCGCATGTTCGCCGCCCAGACGCAGGCCACGAGTCCGAAGATCCATCTCACACTGCGCAAGGCCTACGGGTTCGGATCCATGGTCATGTCGATGGTTGGGTTCGACAACCAGTCGGCCACGTTCGCGTTCCCCGGCGCCACACTCGGCGCCATGGGTGCCAGCGCTATGAGTCGTGCGACCGGTGCCGAAGCCGATGAGGCGGCCGAGTTGCGCGAGGCCGAACTGCAGGCGTCGTACCGATCGGCAGCGGGCCTCGGGTTCGATGAGCTCATTGATCCGCGCGAAACACGAGCGGTGCTTCTCGATGCAGTGCGACGAGCGGTGCTTCGCCGGCAGGTCGCGCCCGAACCGGTGCTGCGCGCGGGAATCGTTCCCTGAATGGCGCGTCTGCGGTGTAGATCGGTCGGACAACGATTTACACCACTGATTGGCACGGCGGAGGCCGTGTTGCTGACTACTATCTGTCTCGTTCGTGCAACACAGCACGGGTATCGCGGCGTTGTCAGTTCGAACGACAGCGCCTTCACAGGAGGCAACTAATGGTTCTGGCAACGTCGTGGGGAGTGGGCGAGGTCGTCCTGACTTTCCTCTGGTTCATGCTTTTCTTCATCTGGATCTGGCTGATGATCAGTGTGTTCATCGACATCTTCCGCAGCGATGACATGGGTGGTCTTCACAAGGCCATCTGGCTGCTCGGCATCTTGCTGTTCAACCTGCTCGGTGTCCTTCTCTATCTCATCATCCGTGGCGACAAGATGCGCGTGCATTCGATGAACGCCGCCAAGCAGCAGGATGAAGCGATGAAGGAGTACATCCGTCAGGCCTCCGGCACCGGTAGTTCCGCCGACGAACTTCATCGTCTGGCTGATCTCAAGGACCGCGGCATCATTGACGATGCCGAATTCGCCAAGCTCAAGGCCAAGATCGTCTGATCAGGTTGGTGCCGAACGTACGGCACCGACCAGCAGTTCTGCGACGGCCCGGGCCGTGGTGTGTGACGATGTCAGTCACCACTGCGACCGGGCCTTCGTCGTTCTCGACACGGGACTGATCGTTGGTTCAACACGGGGGAGACGCTGATGGCCACGAGGGAACGACGTCCGGTGAAAGCCTCGGCTGCGCCGGTCCGGAGACTGCTCGAACCGGGCCGCATCGGCCCGATGGAGTTGCGTAATCGCATCGTGATGCCGGCGATGGACCAGAACACCTGCGATGACGGTGCGATCACTGATCTGACCATCGCTCATTACGAGGCCCGGGCCAAGGGTGGCGTTGGTCTTCTCATCCTTGAGACCTCAGCGGTGGCCTGGCCGGTGGGAGCCACCTCCATCCATCAGCCTGCGCTGTCCGATGACCGCTTCCTTCCCGGACTGACCCGACTCGCCGAGGTTGCCCACGCCCATGGTGCGTGCATCGTGGTGCAGGCCTGTCATCACGGCAAGACCGCCGGTGTGGATCCCATGCAGGACCGCGACCAACTTGTTCCGTCCGTGCCGCTTCCCGATGACCCGCCCGATATCAGCGCCATCACGATGCCCGAGCTGATGAAGATGGCGGCGCTCACCGGTGGCAAGCGGGCCACGCATCGCGAAGCAACCGCCGATGACATCGCTTGGGTGATCGATCAGTTCGTCGAAGCCGCTGCGCGGGTGCAACGTGCAGGCTTCGATGGCATCGAGATTCACGCCGCGCATGGGTATCTGATCTCAACGTTCCTGTCGCCGCGGTTCAACCGCCGCACTGATGACTACGGCGGTTCTGATGAGAACCGAGCCCGACTGCTCGTCGAGATCGTGCAAGGGATTCGTGCGCGTTGCGGTTCCGGGTTCGCGATCATCGTGCGTCTCGACGGCCGCGAGTACGCGGAGGGCGGGGTCGAACCGTTGCTTTCCGCTGAGTACGCAGCCATGGCCGAACGAGCCGGTGCCGATGCCATTCATGTAACCGCCAGTGGTGTCGATGCGATGGGCGTGGGGTTCACCAACGGGCCGTTGCCCTGGCAGCCCGGTCAATACGTCGGACTCGCCGCAGTGGTCAAGCAGCAGGTCGGCATTCCTGTGATCGCCGTGGGTCGCATCATGCCGGAACAGGCCGAGAGTGTGCTGGCCGACGGGGACTGCGATTTCATCTCCATGGGTCGCCAGTTACTGGCCGATCCCGATCTGCCGGCAAAGCTGCTCGCTGGTCGACCCGATGCCGTGCGCACGTGCATCAACTGTTACGTGTGCGTGGCCCAGAACTTCTGGGACGGCACACCGATCTGTGCAGTCAACGCCGAGCTTGGTCACTACGACGAGGGAACGATCGAACGGGCCGGTGCCGCTCGCACGATCGCCGTGATCGGTGGCGGTCCCGGTGGCATGGAAGCGGCACGAGTGGCGGCGTTGCGTGGTCATCGTGTCGTGCTGTTCGAACGCAGCAAGCACCTCGGTGGCACCGCCCGGTTCTCGTCGCTCACCACGCCGATGAACGCCGAGTTGGTGCGGTACCTCTCGACGATGTTGGCCGATCTCGACGTCGAGGTGCGGCTCGATTCGGCGGTCACGGTCGAAGCATTGCGAGCACTGGCTCCTGATGCCGTTGTGGTGGCCACCGGTGCCCGACGCGAACGCCCCGCGGTGCCCGGTGCTGATCTGCCCCATGTGCTTTCCGGCGATGATCTCCGGGCCATGCTCACCGGCGATGATCCGAAGGTGATGGCCCGACTTCCGTTGGTGAAGCGCCTCATCGTGTCCGCCGGTCGATCAATCGGTCTGCTCTCCACCATCGATCGGGTGCGTCACTGGTCGACGCGCTGGATGCCGATCGGTCGTGATGTGGTGGTGGTCGGTGGTGGTCTCGTCGGTGTGGAACTGGCGGAGTTCCTCGCCGAGCGTGGTCGCCGCGTGGTTGTTCTCGAGGAAGGCGACAAGCTGGCCGTCGAGATGGCTCATCCGCGTCGGGCCCGGTCGCTGCACGAAGCACGTTCGCACGGGGTCGAGTTCGTCACCGGCGCCGTGTTGCGGTCCATCGAGCGCGAAACCGTCGAGTACCTCGTGGCCGATGAGGTCTGCTCTGCGAGGGCCTCGCAGGTCATCATCGCCAGCGGAGTCGAACCCGATCATGCGTTGGCCGACACGTTGCGTGCTGAAGGCTTTGACGTTCGAGTTGTTGGGGACGCCGAGAGGGTCGGTTATATCGAAGGTGCCATTCGCAGCGGGTACGTCACAGCTCGCGCGCTCTGATCGAAGAAGACCGGAAGCGGAGGGTCGGCAGTCGACTCAGAGATCGAGGCCGTCCGGCCAGAGTTCCTTCGCGGTGCGCGGTAGGTCGTCACGCACTTTCTGGATGAGTTCGAGTCCGTGGAGTAAGTCGCCCTCGCGTCGCTCATGGGTTTCGCCCATGAGCGTGAATCCCTCGATCATGTAGATCATCATCTGCGTGAACAACCACGCCGCACTCGGATCCACTCCCATGCGGATATTGCGAGCGGTGAGTAGCGCGCTGATCTCTCGCTCGGGATCGATTGCGATCTCCTTCGGATCGACGCCCTGGGTGATGAGCCAGGCAACGAGTCGGGTCCGCAATTGGACGTCTGGGTGGAGGATGAGCGCGGCACTGGACTCCTCGACCGGCACGGTGCGAACGACCTCGGCATAGCGGTCTGAGAGGTCATAGGCGACTGCCTTGTACAAGCCCGTCATGGACCCGAAGTTGCGTTCGATGGTGGATCGGTGCAGGCCGGTGGCGTCGGCAACAGCTCTCGCTGTGGCCTCTTGGAACGGACGCTCACGGATGATCTCGATGGTGGCGTCGATGAGTCGTCGCTGGGCTTCATCGGCCCGGACTCTCGGCCTGGGAGATTCCGGATCGGTGTCCGAGTCGGGCCAGTCGGGGGCGTCAACGAGCGCTGATTCAGCGGTATCTGGATGGCGATCGGCGCTTTCCACTCCCAAACCCTAGGCCCGCAACCGGCCGGAATACGGAATTTCTTGTTCACTGAGAGTTCACTCGGAGATGTTGCGGCCATTGGCCGCAAAAACTAACTTTGCGGCCAATGGTCCCGAAATCTCTTGACGAGTCGTCGCAGTCGCCGGGTGTTCGCCGGCGTTTGTTGACGTTGGTTCTTCCGTTGCTTTTGGTGCTGCCCATGGTGGCGCCGGTGGTTTCTGGTGGGGTTGCGTCTGCGGCGAGTGCCGATGTCGCGCCGGAGGTGGGTTCGTCGACGCGTGTGTTGTTCGTTGATGAGCAGGGTGCGGAGACGCAGTCGGTGAAGGTCGCGGCGGGTGCGGTTTCTGAGGTTGGGTTGTTGATCGCGAATGTCGGGTCGGGTGTTTCGGGTGTATCGGCTGATCCGTCGATGAAGTTGTCGGTTCCGACGGGTGTGTCGGTGACTGGTGTGCGCTCGTATTCGAGTCTCACGAAGCAGGCTGTTGATGGTTCGTGGTCCTGTGATGGCAAGGTCGGTGTGGTCTCGTGTTCGCTGACCGGTGTTGACGGTGCGAGCGTTCAGGTTGGTCCGGCTTCGTATTTGTTGACGGTGCTCACTGTTCGGGTGAGTGGCGTGCTCCCCGGTGCAACTGGTTTGCGTTTCGGTGTTGACGCTGAACTCGCTGGTGGCGGCGTGTCCTCCGCAACGGCGGCGGTTGAGGTTGTTGATTCGCGCTCCCCGCAGGGTTCGTCTGGTTCGGTGAATTCCGGTGCCGGTTCCGGACCGACCATTCCGGTCACCTCGGTTGTGAACGAGCCGGGCTTTCAGGGTCCGTTGACGGTGTCGATGATCGCTGAGGGGGGTAGCACGGTTCGTCGTGGTTCGGTTGCGACGATCATGATGGATCACTTCACGACGTATCCGATTCCCGGTGGCGTCACTGATGACATCGCGATCCCCGATGGCATCACTGTTGATCCGGTGAACACGAATGGTTGGGTGTGTCCGGGTGGTACCGGGACGATCACGTGCACTCATGCTGGTGCGGTGTCTGGCGCTGGTTCCTCGTTTGATCTGATCGCACATATTTCTGACACTGCGCCGTTGGGGTTCACGATTGGTGCGGTTGCGTCGAAATCGATTGATGGTGTGTTGTCGAACCAGGCGATCTTGTCGCTCACTGTTGTCAACGCTGATGGGTCGTCGGGGACTTCGGAGACGGTTGACACCACGCCGGCGCCGGCACCGGATCTGGTGACTTCCGGTTTCACTGTGACCCCGGCACTGAAGGCTGCGTCGGCGACTGCGTCGACGGCGACGCTCACGGTTCGTAACGCCGGTGCGGCCACCGCTGTCGCCCCGGTTGTGAAGTTGACTGTTCCGAGCACGTTGCGTGCCAGTGTGATCGATCCGGCGTGTGTTGTGACCGCCGGACCGGGGGCGAACGCCACTGTCACCTGCACCGCGTCGTCGGTGCTCGCTGCGGGTACCACTGCAGAACCGACTGCGTCCGAGCCGATGCGGTTCGGGCTCAGTGCTGTTCATGGTGCGACCACCGCGGTTGTCACCAGTCAGGTCACTATTGGGTCGGTCTCGATGAACACGACCAGTGCTGGTCTTCCGATCAGTCCCGAAACACCGGCCGCGGATGCACCGGTTCACGCGAACTCGGTTGAGAAGGTCGGGACCTCAGCCACAGCACCTGCCGCTGGCACACCGATCAAGGCCGCCCGCGCCCGCAACCCACAACTCGACGCCCCCGTCACGGCAATGGCTGCGGAGCCCTCTGCCCCCACCGGCGTCGTGGCTCAGGAGGAGGGTTGGAAGTCGCAGACGATCAATCGCCCGTTCGTCCGTATTCGTTGGGAGCCGCCGGCGTCGAGTGGATCGTCCGACATCGTCCGGTACCGAGTGTTCAGTCAGTACGGGGAGCACTCGAACCGATGCCTGGGCGCTGGTTACGGATCAACCGAAACGACCTGTTACGAGTTGTACCTCGGTGTCGCTGACTATCGCTTCTACATCAAGGCTGTGAATCGCGATGGATACGAGAGCGTGGCGTCCGATTGGTCGAACACGATCAGCACGTACTCGACTCCCTGGGCTCCATCAAGTCCATCTGTCTCGACAAGTGGATCTTCGGCCACGGTGTCGTGGTCGGGTGCTTCGGATAACGGGCTGACGATCAGCGGCTACGACGTCCGTGAGGTAACGACCACGAAGTACGCGGTGTCGAGTTCAGCATCCTGTGCTCCTATCGCTTACAGCACGACGAACTCGCAGTACTACGCGAACTTCTCCGGCAACACCTGTGCCTGGGGAACTGCGCTCTGGTACACGTGGAACTTCAACGCCCCTACCGCTGGTACGTACGCACTGGAACTCGAGTTCTTCTCGAGCGGCTTGATCACCGGGTACATCCTGAAGGTGGATGGCAATGTGATCTCTAATGTGGGGGCGGCACAGAGCAGGACCCGCGACAGCGTCACCGGAATCCCTCCCAAGCTTCAACTTCCCGTGACGGTCACGCTCACCGCTGGTAGCCACACCTTCACCACGTACACGTGCCAGTGCAACACCAACCACGCCCCGAACCAGTGGTCTGCCGAGTGGGGGACCGTCGGGTACGGGCGATGGGATGACGCATGGGGTCTCTACGTCACCAAGATGGATACGGCGTCGTGTTCCACCACGACCGCGACCAGTTGCACCGTCTCGGGTCTGAGCCCCGGCAATCACACGTTCCGGGTGACCGCAACGAATGCCCGGGGCATCGGGAACATGTCCGCTGCAGTCTCGGCGCTGGTCAAGCAACCGCCAGGTTCCCCGACCGGAGTCTCGGCGACGACGGGTGAGACAACGCAATCTGTGGTGTCGTGGACAGCACCGACCAGCAGTGGTGATTCTGCGATCACGGGATACACCGCGACCTCGTCACCCGGTGGTTTCACCTGCACGACCACCACAGCGACGAGTTGCAGGGTGACCGGGCTGACCGGTGGTGTTTCGTACACATTCACGGTGAAGGCGACCAGTTCGGCCGGCGACTCGCCTGCATCGACTGCTTCCTCGGCGATCATTCCGTTGGGTACTCCGCAGCCGCCGACCGGTGTCTTGGCTACTGGCGGCGCGAATGCGCAGTCAGTGGTGTCGTGGACCGCACCGTCCAATAACGGAGGCGACGCCATTACTGGGTACACGGTGACCTCGTCGCCAGGAGGATTCCAGTGCACGACCGCCACGACATCGTGCACGGTGTCCGGTCTCACGAACGGCACCTCGTACACGTTCACGGTGACGGCCACGAACTCAAAGGGCACAAGCATCGCGTCCTCGGCATCGTCGGCAGTCGTTCCCTCGACCGCACCGGGAGCCCCGACAGGTGTTTCTGGTAGCGGCAGCACGAATCAGGTCGTGGTTTCGTGGTCTGCTCCGACGAGCAATGGCGGAGCGACGATCACGGGTTACACCGTGAGCGCATCTCCGGGTGGATTCGTCTGCACGACAACGACCGCGACGAGTTGCACGGTGACGGGTCTGACGAACGGAGTGTCGTACACGTTCACTGTCACTGCCACCAACGCGGCGGGCACGGGAGCGGCTTCAACGGCTTCTTCGTCGGTGAAACCGTTGGGTGTGCCGCCGGCTCCGTTGAATCCGGTGCAGAGGTTCAACTGGCCCACCGGCGTCCTGAGTCTCACATGGGATGCCCCGGTGAGCGACGGCGGTTCGGCAATTACGGGCTACTCGGTTTGGGTGAGCGGCCCCTACAACCAGTACGTCAACCTTGATGCATCTGCCAGGAGCTGGTCGAATCTCGACTACGACCAGACCAAGCAGTACTACGTGCGAGTTGCTGCGAAGAACAGTTACGGGACCGGCACCTACACGGATCTGCCGACTGGGTCGAGTTACGCGCCGGCTCCGACGAACGCCTCGGCCTCGGTGTCGGGCAAGTACGTCACGGTCTCCTGGGCCAAACCCAATGAGAACTGGTCTCCCATCACCAGTTATCTCGTGAGTGAGGTTCCGGTCTCGACCTCTGCCAATGCGCTGATCGGCGCAAGCGCCTGGAGCGGCTACGGCGGAAGGGACATGAACGCATTCTCTGTGTGGGGTAATGCAAACGGCGGTGCCTATATCGACTACCCCTTCACGGTCACCGCTGGGAACCACAATTTTCAATTGAGGTACGCGAACGCCTGGAACTATGCGGGATATCGCGACATCTATATCGATGGTGAGCTCTTCATCTCGAACCTCACACTTCCGTCTGACGGGAACGGGAACACCAAATGGCTTGAGATGGGCAACAAAACTTTGGCGGCTGGGAACCACACGTTGCGGGTCTACGCAAACTGTTGTGGCGGAGCCAGGATGACGTTCTCCGGCCTGCGGGTTTCATCCTGGTCTCAGAACGTGACGCTCTGCACGGCTGGTGGAGGTGCCACAAGTTGCACATTCCGGGCGTCCAACGGGACCCACAGCTATCAGGTGCAAGCGGTCAACGTGAACGGCATGAGTGGCGCCGGGAGCCCGTCGTCTGATGTCACCGTCGCAGCAGTAGCGTCGGTTCCTGATCCTCCGACAGGGGTCTCAGCCACCTCAAATGGCAACGCCCAGTCGGTGGTCACGTGGACTGCCCCTGCTGATGATGGAATGTCGACGATCACCGGGTACACGGTGACGTCATCGCCGGGATCGAAGACGTGCACCACCTCGTCGGCCTCATCGACCTCGTGCACGGTCGCGGGTCTGACCAATGGCACGTCGTACACGTTCACGGTGACGGCCACGAACGCGCTCGGTACATCGGTTGCCTCTGCTGCCTCGGGCGCCGCCGTTCCTGCGGCGCCTCCGGGTGCGCCGACCTCGGTGATTGCAACCGATGGTGCGACCAATCAATCGGTCGTGTCCTGGACCGCGCCGGCAAGTACCCCCAGCAATGGCGGCTTGGCGGTCACCAGTTACACGGTGACGTCATCGCCGGGCGGGTTCACGTGCACTACGGCGACAACTTCGTGCACCGTCACCGGTCTTACCGGTGGTGTGTCGTACACGTTCACCGTCACTGCGTCGAATGTGTCGGGTGCTGGTTCGGCTTCGTCGGCATCGTCGGCGATCGTGCCGTTGGGTGTTTCGCAGGTTCCGACTGGTGTGAGCGCGACTGGTGCTGCCAGTACCCAGTCCGTTGTGTCGTGGACGGCTCCGTCGAACAACGGTGGCACTTCGATCACGTCGTACACGGTGACCACAAGCCCGGGTGGTTTCACGTGTACGACGTCGACGACTTCATGCACAGTGATCGGTCTCACGAATGGCACCTCGTACACCTTCACGGTGACGGCCACGAACGCGAAGGGCACGAGTGCCGCCTCGAGTCCGTCCTCGGCTGTTGTTCCGTCCGCCGTTCCGGGCGCCCCGACGAGCGTATTGGCTACTGCGGGAGCGACGAACCAGTCGGTGGTTTCTTGGTCTGCGCCGTCGAGCAACGGGGGAGCATCGATCACCGGTTACACGGTGACCTCTTCGCCGGGTGGGTTGATGTGCACGACAACATCGGCCACGAACTGCACGGTGAATGGTCTGACCGGTGGTGTCTCGTACACGTTCAGCGTCATCGCCACGAACGTGTCGGGAGCTGGTTCGGCGTCGACGGGGTCCTCCGCGATCGTGCCGGTGGGTGTGTCACAACCTCCCACTGGTGTGTCGGCGACTGCTGCTGAGAACTCACGCAGCTTGGTGTCGTGGACCGCTCCCGCCAACAGCGGTGGGGTTGCGATCACGAGTTACACGGTGACTGCATCTCCGAGCGGGCAGACCTGCGGCACCGATGGTGCGTTGTTCTGCACAGTGAATGGTCTCACCAATGGCACCTCGTACACATTCACGGTCACGGCGACGAACTCGATCGGTACGTCTGTGGCGTCGTCGGCGACCTCCGCCGTTATTCCCTCCGCTGTTCCTGGTGCTCCGACGTCGGTGAGCGCGACCGGTGCGGTGAGTGGTCAGTCGTTGGTCTCGTGGTCGGCGCCCGTCAGTAATGGTGGTGCGGCGATCTCCGCTTACACGGTGACCTCGTCGCCCGGTGGATTCTCGTGCACCGCGGCAACGACTTCGTGCACGGTCGCTGGTCTCGCGAATGGGATCTCGTACACGTTCACGGTCACTGCGACGAACGCGTCGGGCATCGGTTCGCCGTCTGCTGCGTCAGCTTCGATCGTTCCTTCGACGGTTCCTGATGCTCCGACCGCGGTTGTTGCGGCTGGTGCGTCCAATGGTCAGTCGTTGGTCTCGTGGACTGCTCCGGCTTCCACTGGTGGTGCGGCGATCAGTCGTTACACGGTGACGTCGAACCCGGGTGGGTTCACCTGTCAGAGCGCAACCACGTTCTGCACGGTGCTTGGTCTTTCCAATGGCACCAGCTATTCGTTCACGGTGACAGCGACGAATGTGTCGGGCACCGGTGTTGCTTCTGATGCTTCGGCCTTGATCGTTCCCTCGGCGGTTCCGGGAGCTCCGTCGAGCGTGTCAGCGAGTGCCGCTGCGAATACCCAATCGGTTGTCTCCTGGGCTGCGGCGGCGTCGAACGGCGCAGCGATCTCCCAGTACACGGTGACCTCGAACCCGGGTGGGTTCCAGTGCACCACCTCAACCACCTCATGCACGGTTCCGGGTTTGACCAACGGCACCACCTATTCGTTCACAGTGACTGCGACGAATGTGTCAGGTACCGGTTCGGCCTCCTCGGCGTCTTCGGCCATCATTCCTTCTGCTGTTCCTGATGCTCCGTCCTCGGTTGTGGCGACCGGTGCGATGTCGGCTTCGGCTTCGGTCACCTGGACCGCACCGGCCAACAATGGTGCGGCGATCACGCATTACACGGTGACCTCCACGCCGGATGGAATGGTCTGCACCACCGCAACAACGTCGTGCACAGTGCTCGGTCTCACCAATGGCACGAGCTATTCGTTCTCGGTGGCTGCGACGAATGTGTCGGGTACAGGTTCGGCGTCGGCTGGTTCTTCTTCGATCGTTCCTTCGGCGGTGCCGGGTGCACCTACGGGTGTTTCGGCGACCAGTGCAGCCAATGGTGAGTCGCTTGTTTCGTGGACCGCTCCCGCCAACGGCGGTGCGGTGATCACGGGTTACACGGTCACCTCTACCTCGGGATCGTTCTCGTGCACCACAGCTTCAACCTCGTGCACGGTGACCGGTCTCACGAATGGTGTTTCATATTCGTTCACGGTGACCGCGACGAACGTGTCGGGCACCGGTTCGGCTTCTTCCATGTCGGCGGCTGTTGTTCCGTCGACGGTTCCTGATGCACCAACTGCTGTTGTTGCGACGGGTGCATTGGATTCTTCGGTGCTGGTGTCGTGGACCGCGCCGGCCACTGGTGGTGCGGCGATCACGCTCTACACGGTGAGCTCGACTTCGGGCTCGTTCTCCTGCACGACGACATCGACGTCGTGCACAGTTTCTGGTCTCGTCAACGGCGCCTCGTATTCGTTCACGGTGACGGCGACGAACGTTTCGGGAACCGGTCTGGTTTCGGTCGCTTCGGTTGGTGTTGTTCCGTCCAAGGTCGCGGGTGCCCCGACGTCGGTGTCGGCCACTTCGAGCGCTGACGGTCAGTCGGTTGTTTCGTGGACCGCGCCTGCTTCCAACGGCGGTGCGGCCATCACGCTCTACATGGTGACTTCGAACCCGGGTCTGTTCACCTGCACCACGGCTTCGACTTCGTGCACGGTGATCGGTCTCACCAACGGCACCTCGTATTCGTTCACCGTCACCGCAACCAATGTGTCGGGCACTGGTTCGGCCTCTGATGCTTCGGCTGCTGCGGTTCCGTCGACGGTTCCGGGTGTGCCGTCCGATGTGGTCGCGACTGGCGGGGCGAATGCACAGTCGGTCGTGTCCTGGACTGCACCGGTCAGTAATGGTGGTGCCTCGGTCTCGAGGTTTGTGGTTCGTAACGCTGCTGGTGATGTGGTGTGCGAGAGCGCTGTGTCGCCGTGCACGGTTGTTGGTCTCACGAACGGCACTTCGTACAGCTTCACGGTTGCTGCGGTGAACGCGTCGGGTGAGGGCGCTGCTTCTGATGTGTCAGCGGCGATTGTTCCGTCGACGGTGCCTTCATCGCCGTCTGAGGTCACGATCGAGTCGGCTGCGAGTGGTTCGGTGACGGTTTCGTGGTCTGAGCCGTTCTCAGATGGTGGAGCTGAGATCACCTCGTACACGGTGACGTCGAACCCGGGTGGGTTCACGTGTGAAACCTCGGAGCTGTCCTGCACGGTTGAGGGTCTGACCAACGGTTCGATCTACACGTTCACGGTTGTTGCGTCGAATGTGTCTGGTTCGTCGGTGGCGTCACGGGTGTCGCTTGGTGCGATTCCGCGTGGTGTTCCCGGTGTTGCGACTGCGGTGACGGCGACTTCGGCGGCGAATGGTTCGTCGCTGGTTTCGTGGACTGCTCCTGTCTCCAATGGTGGTTCGTTGATCACGGCGTACACGGTGACGTCGAACCCGGGTGGGTTCTCCTGCACTGCGACGCGTGGAACGTTCTGCACGGTGCTCGGTCTCACGAACGGTGTTTCGTACACGTTCACGGTGACGGCAACGAACGTGGCCGGTTCGGGTACGGCTTCGGACGCGTCGAACAGTGCAATCCCGTCGACGGTTGCGGGTGCACCGACGTCGGTCTCCGTGACGAACGGTGAGAACGGCCAATTCGTTGTGTCGTGGACTGCACCGGAAAGTGATGGGGGAGCGGCGATCACTGGTTTTGTGGTGACTTCGTTCCCGGGTGGTGCGACCTGTTCGACGACGACCGAGACCTCGTGTGCGGTGTCCGGTTTGGTGAACGGCACCAGCTATCGGTTCGCTGTGAAGGCTTTGAACGTGTCTGGTTCCTCCTCGGCGTCGGTGTTGTCGGCGGCTGTGGTTCCTGCTGGTTTGCCGGATGCGGTTTCGTCGGTGTCGGTTGGTGCTGCTGGTGGTTCGGCGACGGTTTCGTGGTCGGTTCCGAATCCTCGTGGTTCTCCGATCACCGGTTTCACGGTGACCGCGTCTGATGGTGATGTTGAGACCACTGACGCAGTGTGCGAGACCACGTCGACCGCGTGTGAGTTCACCGGTCTTGTCTCGGGTGTGACCTACACGTTCAGTGTTGTTGTCACCAATGGTGTTGGTTCCTCTGCAGCCACTGTGTCGGCCCCGGTTGTTGCTGGTGCTGACGCAACAGTTCCGTTGGCACCCACCAATGTCATCGGTGTTTCGGGTGATTCGACGATCACGTTGTCGTGGTTCGCTCCGGCTTCGACTGGTGGTTCACCGGTCACTGGGTATGTGATCACCAATGGTGATGGTGTTGTTATGTGTGAGACGGTCGAGTTGTCGTGCACGATCGCTGGTCTGACCAACGGCACGGCGTACACATTCACGGTTGTCGCTTCGAACGAGATCGGTTCGTCTGATCCTTCGGTGGCTTCCGGTTCGGTGACGCCGGCGACGGTGCCTGGTGCACCGACCGGTGTCACTGGCACGTCATTCCAGAACGGCTCGACGACTGTTTCCTGGATCGCACCAGTCAGCAACGGTGGTGCTTCGGTTACCAGTTTTGTGGTCACTGTTGCTTCTGCGACCGTCACTTCTGCTGGTGTTGTGTTCGCT
>Ga0209598_10001669_pt1 | contig 17926 bp, 12 predicted proteins | sample M_140807_EF_Meta_FD_187317 | JGI IMG/M metagenome (GOLD analysis project Ga0209598, IMG submission 187317) | Freshwater microbial communities from Lake Montjoie, Canada to study carbon cycling - M_140807_EF_MetaG (SPAdes) (version 2) | ecosystem: Environmental > Aquatic > Freshwater > Lake...
CGACCTCCGGGTGCGTGTCAGGCCAACTGCCGGCGGGCATGCCAAGCGTGCAGTTACCTTATATCGCGTCACTTCATCGCAAGGAGGCCTATCGCTGGTTGAAGTCCAATTGCAGACAGGCCGCAAGCACCAGATTCGCGTCCACCTTGCAAATTTGGGGTGCCCGATCGTTGGAGATCGGGTCTACGGGAACGGTGAAGGCAGGCGGATGGCGCTACATGCGTGGCGATTAGAATTCAAACACCCGATTTCTAGTGATATCACCACTGTAATCGCCCCTTGGCCTGACCTGTTCCAACGTTGGGCCAAACCGTAGCTCGACAGGTTCACCTTGCGTTTATTCCAGCAATTGGGCAGGGTATCCCGCACTTTGAATGACTGGGCAAGCCGGGGGATTGAAATGGCGTTCCTGGTAACAGGTGGATGCGGTTTTATTGGCAGCAATTTCATCAGGCTGCTGCGCGAACGCGAGCCATCAACCCGCATCGTCAACCTCGATGCCCTGACCTATGCGGGTAATCCTGCCAACCTTGCTGATCTGGAAGGTGACGCGCTTTACCACTTTGTGCATGGAGACATCACAGATCGCTCTTTAGTGGCACGAACCTTGACGGAGCACTCGATTGAAGCTGTGTTTCATCTGGCTGCTGAAAGCCACGTCGACAGAAGCATTCTCGACAGCACCCCTTTTATTGCCACCAATGTGACCGGCACTCAAGTTCTCCTCGATGCCAGCCGGGCTCATGGTGTCAAACGGTTTGTTCATGTATCTACAGATGAAGTTTATGGCAGTCTGGGCGCCGAAGGCTTTTTTACCGAGCAAACACCACTGGCACCAAACAGTCCTTATGCTGCCAGTAAAGCAGGATCGGACCTGCTGGTAAGGGCCAGCCACCACACACATGGTTTTCCTGCCATCATCACGCGATGCTCAAACAACTATGGGCCATATCAATTTCCGGAAAAATTGATACCGCTAGTTATCAGCAACATTGAAGCGGGACTGGCCATTCCAGTGTATGGAGATGGCCTACAGGTACGTGACTGGATCCATGTGCAAGACCATGCCGCGGGTATTTATGCGACCTACAAGCATGGTGTTCCCGGCGAAGTTTACAATTTTGGCGGCCGATGTGAACGCGCGAACATCGACTTGGTGAAAACCCTGCTGCAACTGATGGGGCGGCCGGAAAGCCTGATTCGGTACGTTGCAGACCGCCCCGGCCATGACCGCCGCTATGCCATTGACTGTTCCAAAGCGGAACAGGAATTAGGCTGGCAGGTGCGGGTTGATTTTTCAGAAGGATTGGCCGATACAGTGCGCTGGTACCGAGCCAACACTGGTTGGATTGAAAAAATCCGATCGGGTGAATATAGGCGCTATTATCAGTCCCAGTATGGGCACCGGGGCGTTTGAATCGGTGTCATGCTGTTTGTCTTGAAATTAAGGAAATGCACATGCCTTCAGCCCTTATCACTGGAATCACAGGACAGGATGGAAGCTACCTTGCGGAGCTTCTGCTGGAAAAAGGCTACACGGTACACGGTGTGGTCAGACGTTCGAGCACTGAAAATTTCGAACGTATCATGCATCTGCGCGACAAAATCCAACTGCACCAGGCAGACTTGCTCGACCAACTGTCGCTCATCGACGTCATCAAGACAACCAAACCAACAGAGGTCTACAACCTCGCGGCCCAATCGTTTGTGCCAACATCGTGGAACCAGCCCGTACTGACCGGTGAATTCACAGCACTGGGCGTCACACGCATGCTGGAAGCGATTCGCCTGCTGGACCCCAAGGGAATCCGGTTTTATCAAGCCAGCTCGAGCGAAATGTTTGGGAAGGTCGTTGAAGTTCCCCAGAAGGAATCAACCCCGCTGTACCCACGTTCGCCTTACGGTGTTGCCAAGGTGTACGGCCACTGGATCACCATCAATTACCGTGAAAGCTATGATATGTTCTGCACGTCGGGAATCTTGTTTAATCATGAATCGGAACGACGTGGCAAGGAATTCGTCACACGCAAAGTGACCGACGCCGTGGCTCGCATTAAACAGGGCAAGCAGAAAGTATTGAAGCTTGGAAATCTCGATTCGCGCCGCGACTGGGGATTTGCTGGCGACTATGTCGAAGCCATGTGGCTGATGCTACAGCAGCCCGAAGCCGATGATTACGTGGTTGCCACGGGTGAAACGCACCCAGTCCGCGAATTGGTGGAAATCGCCTTCTCCCACGTTGGTTTGAATTATCAGGACCATGTGGAAATCGATCCTGCATTCTTCCGGCCGGCCGAGGTGGATCTTCTTGTTGGGGACCCTGCCAAAGCCAAAGCTAAGCTTGGTTGGACCCCGAAGGTTAACTTCCAGCAACTGGTAGCGCGTATGGTCGATGCCGATATGAAACGCGTTGCCGATGGCGCAGCCTGAGGCCCTCATCGTGGAGAATGAAACCAGCCGCTCAAGGGAGGTCCGATGAACGTCCTGATCACGGGGGCGACGGGCTTTGTGGGCGGCTGGCTGACCCAATGTCTGGCAGCCAAGCCCGGTTACCGCGTACTGGGAATATCGCGCAGCAATCAATGGCCCAATCGGCTGGAACATCTCGTTCAGGATGTTCCACTTGAACTCGGTGATTGCACCAACGCCACCTTGATGGCAAGCATCATTTCAAATTTTAAGCCCTCAATCGTAGTGCATCTGGCAGGATTCACCAGCCCGGGGTTGTCATTCCGTAATCCTTCGGAAGCTTGGCACGACAACCTGGAAGGCACACGCGGCATTATGGTCGGGATAGAACAATCCGGCCTGCGTCCCAAAGTGCTGCATGTTAGCACTGGCTTGGTTTATGCCACCCCGAAAAACATTCAATCTCTCGACGAAAACGCTCCACTGGAACCAGCAAGCCCATACGCTGCCAGCAAGCTGGCGGGAGAGTATTTGGCACAGGAAGTGGCCAATCGAATTAATATTCCGCTGATTATTGCCAGACCATTCAACCACATCGGCCCGGGCCAAGGAAGCCAGTTCGCCATTGGCAGTTTTGCCAAGCAAGTTGCGACTATTGCCAGATCAGGCAAATCCGGGGTTATCGAAACCGGGAACTTGCAGCCTCGCCGCGACCTGACAGACGTCCGCGATATTGTCAATTCGTACTGCGCGCTCATGCCTGACACTATTAAACCCGGTATTTACAACATTGGCACCGGAACAAGTTATTCGATGGCGAATATACTGGATCGCTTGATTGCTTTGAGCGGTGTGGAAGTAGAAATTCGCACCCGTGATGAGCATCTCCGACCGGGAGATCCGCTCGATTTCCGTGCCAATTGTGAAAAGATCAGACAGGAAACAGGCTGGATGCCATCAATACCACTCGACACGACCCTGAGAGATATCCTTGCGTCGTTTGATGAGGCATGACCAGGCAGAACCGAACCATTTTAATATAGGGAGCGAATCATGCGTTTAGCCATTGTCGGAACCGGATATGTAGGCCTGGTTACGGGAACCTGCTTCGCAGACTGTGGCAACACGGTTGTGTGCATCGACAAGGATTCCAGCAAAATCGATGGACTCCTTCAGGGAAAGATTCCCATCTACGAGCCAGGGCTTCAAGAGCTGGTGGAGCGCAACGCCCGCGAAGGACGCCTTTCATTCACCACGGACCTGCCAAAGGGTATTTCCGCGGCTGAAGTTGTGTTTGTATGCGTTGGTACCCCGCAATCTGCGGACGGTAGTGCCGACCTCTCGATTGTTTTTGAAGTCATCCGGTCGATTGGGGAACATGTGAATGGGCCAAAGATTGTGGTGATCAAGAGCACGGTTCCCGTGGGAACCAATGACCGCGCACTTGAAATGCTCAAGCATGCCAAGCACCCTGTCAGTCTGGCTAGTAATCCTGAATTTTTGAAAGAAGGAGCGGCCATCGATGACTGCCTCCGACCAGACCGCATTGTGGTTGGTGTGCGCGAGCAAGCAACTGCCGACACGCTGAAGACACTTTACGCGCCGTTCCTTCGCACCGAAAAACCATTTCTTTCCATGTCACCGTCCAGCGCGGAAATGACCAAGTACGCGGCCAATGCCATGCTTGCCACCAAAATCAGTTTCATCAATGAAATGGCGAATCTGTGCGAGCGGGCAGGTGCCGATATCAACGATGTCCGCAGAGGAATGGGACACGATGCGCGTATCGGTTTCCAATTCTTGTTTCCCGGAGCGGGATATGGCGGAAGTTGCTTCCCCAAGGATATCCGCGCTGTCATCTCTATGGCCAACAACCTTGGATCGGGTTCTTCCCTGATGCTCGCCGTCGACCAAGTGAATGAAGATCAAAAGCACGTTCTTGGCCAAAAAATCAAAAACCAGTATCCCAATGGGATAACTGGCAAAACATTCGCCATATGGGGCTTGGCATTCAAACCCCGCACCGATGACATCCGCGAAGCTCCGGCCTTGGTGCTTGTCAACATGCTATTGGCCGCGGGTGCCAACTGTCAGGTGCACGATCCGGAAGCCATGCCCAATGTCAAACGGCTGCTTGGCGACCAGATTTCCTACGCCGCTGGCCCATTGCAGGCGCTGGAATGCGCCGACGCGCTGGTGATCGTAACAGAATGGAGTGAATTCCGGTCCCCCGATTTTGCCCTGCTGGCACAGAAGCTGAAAGACAAGGTCATATTTGATGGTCGTAACCTTTACGAACCAAAAAGTGTGGCCAGCGCGGGATTAACATATCACTCCATTGGTCGGGTAACCGCTCAAGCGGAACGTTAACTAGTTCCGCCAATTCAGTTTCATGGTAAAGTGAGAAGGCTAGACCGTTGCCGCCTCTGGAGTTGGCAGCATGAATATTCTCCCTGCCCTTTCAGTACCTACCCGGGCCGATGAAGACGCAGGGGCATGGATTGTTCTAAAAATCCGCTGGGTAGGCGTGATACTTGGTTACCTTGTTGTCAATCTGACTCCCGGCGCTCTCAATGCCCCTGTTCTCAATGGTCTTCTGGGATTCGGCCTGGCATTCACACTGTTAGACACATGGTACAGACGACAAAATAGGATTTTCTTAGGACAATATCCGCTTTTTATCTCGTTCATGGAAGCGCTATTCATTGGCTTGCTCTGCCACTTTGACACGGGCGCCACCAGTTCATTCCGTTATTATTATTTTCTCTCCGTGCTCTGCTGCGTGCTGAGGCATGGATCCATGGTCGGTTGGATCACGTGCCTGTGCCATATGGTGTCGTGGTCTGTGTTGTGGCTTTCCGTCTCTGGCGAGGCAAGCGATGGCATGCTGGGCGCCGTGTTGGTTCCTTCCGTATTGGTATGGCTGACATGGGCAGGCCTGGCGTTGGGTCGCAGCCTGCGAGAGGCCCGCGATGAGTTAGGGCGCCTCAATGGTTCGCTTGTAAGAAGTCAGGCGGATCTTGAAGTGCGGTTCGCGGAACGCACGCGCCAGTTGCAGGAAACTCAGGCACAAATGCTGCAACAGGAAAAAATGGCTAATTTTGGATTGCTCGCGGCAGGAATTGCCCACGAGGTAGGCAATCCGCTCACTGGTGTGAGCAATATCGTGCAACTGCTCCAGCGCGGCGACCACGATTCTAGAACACGGGAAAAACTCGACTTGATGGCAGGTGAATTGGCCCGCATGCGCGTCATTTTGCGAGAACTCACAGAATTCGGACGGCCAGCCAGCAGGGAGCGCTCTGTCTGCTCGATTGCCGATTTGGTTGGGGAAGCCTTGCGCGTAGCCAAGTATCACAAGCGACCTGGGTCGAGGTTGAGGCAACCCATCGTGGCGGACAATCTGCCAAGGGTGTTGTGTGTGCGCGGACAGATCGCCCAGGTATTCCTGAACCTGATCCTCAACGCATTGGATGCCGCAGGTGAAGACGGTATCGTGGAGTTGCGTGGAATGGAGCAGGATGGCGAATTACTTGTCGAGATCGAGGACAACGGGCCCGGTCTTTCTGAATTGATCAAGGACCATTTGTTTGAACCATTCGTTACTACCAAAACCAATGGTACCGGCTTAGGGCTGTACCTTTCCCGCCGTATCGTTGACGACCATGGTGGCAGGCTTGAGATGGGATCTGGCAATTTGGGTGGCGCCCTATTCCGCGTTGTACTGCCATCCACCGACAAGACTCAATCAGGATCCCTACTAGGAATTTATTCATGACTATCAACCAGGCGCGGATTCTTGTGGTGGACGATGAACCCATCATTCGTTCAAGCCTGGCTGAATGCCTCGAGACGGAAGGATTCCATCCCATGGTTGCCGCCACGGGTGAGGAAGCTGTTGCCCGGGTCGAGATAGAGCCCGTGGATGTTGTGCTCTGCGATCTGCAATTGCCCGGCATCAACGGAATTGAAACGCTGGACCGGATTCTCTCGCGCGCTCCCGAGGCTATGGTCATTCTGATGACAGCGTATGGAACTGTAGAAACAGCAGTGGCGGCATTTCAGCGCGGCGCGCACGACTACCTCCTCAAACCGGTTCTTCTTGATGAAGTCTTGGCGCGTATCCGCAGGTTACTGGATCATCGTGAAGCACTCCGTGAAAATCGGCGCCTGCGACGGGTTCTAACCAGAGTAGAACAAGCAGGATCCACAGGTCGCTTGATAGGTCAAGGCAACGTCATGCGTGGGATTCGGGCGTTGATCAACAAAATCGGTCCGGCCCGTTCAACCGTGCTCATACTTGGCGAAAGCGGTACGGGCAAGGAACTGGCTGCGCGAGCCCTTCATGAACTTGGGGAAAAGGCGCGCGATCCTGAGGGTAATTTGCCCGGGCGGTTTCTCGCCGTCAACTGCGCGGCCATTCCAGGCGACCTGCTAGAAAATCAATTATTTGGACACAAAAAAGGCGCTTTTACCGGAGCCGACCGCGATCAGCACGGTGTTTTCGTCCATGCGGGCCACGGAACCGTGTTTCTAGATGAAATTGGCGAACTCCCGTTGGCTACCCAAGCCAAGCTTCTGCGGGCATTAGAAGAAAAAGAGGTTTTGCCGGTTGGTGCCAATGAACCGGTCCGCATGGAAGCACGCGTATTGGCGGCAACCAACAAAGACTTGCAGACAGAAGTGGAAAACAATAGGTTCCGATCGGATCTGTATTATCGGCTGAATGTCGTCAGCCTGCGCATGCCTTCGCTGCGCGAACATAGGGAGGATATTCCCGAACTAGCCGAGCACCTCTTAGCGCGTCACACGTCACAAATGGGCAAAAAGTTCGAGGGGATCGCCCGCGATGCAATGAGCGCATTGCGAGAGGCACGCTGGAAAGGGAACGTCCGAGAACTGGATAACGTTTTACAACGCGCTGTTATCTTGGGAGATGGCCCGCTTGTGGGGTGCGTCGATCTACCCGGCGACCTCACGGGAGAAACCAGCGACCCCTTGGCTATTGATGACCTTCCCCAAGCAGTTCGACGTTTTGAAAAACTCCATGTCGAACGGATACTTCGCGAATCGATCGACAAACGCGAAGCAGCCAAACGTTTGGGAATTGGCCTAAGCTCCCTTTACAGGCGCATGGCCGACCTCGGCATCATGCTCGATCAAGCCGAAGCCGAATAAACCAAAGCCTCATCAGCAGCAGCAATAATCCGGTCAATGATCGCCTCGTCGTGCAGAACGGAATTGAAAGCTGCTTCAAACTGGCTACACGGCAGATAAACGCCACGGTTAATCATTTCCCAGAAGAATCTCCCAAATCGAGCGGTATCAGCTTTTTTGGCAGATTCATAATCGGTGACTGGGTCTGGCGTGAAAAACAGCGTCCACATGCTTCCAGCGCGGTTGATGGTTGCCGGTACCCCATGGCGCGCGCATGCCGCGCGCAATCCATCCTCTAGCCTGCGCCCAAGAACGTCGAGGCGAGGATATGGATTAGTTCTTTTAAGCTCTTCCAACGTAGCAATACCAGCCGCCATCGCCAGCGGATTTCCCGACAAGGTGCCTGCCTGGTAAACCGGACCGGAAGGCATAACCTTGGTCATGATTTCACGGGATCCGCCATAAGCCGCAACGGGCAGGCCGCCACCCAAGATTTTTCCAAGTGCTGTCATGTCGGGTGCGTCGCCCAGCATTTCCTGGGCGCCGCCCAGTGCCAGCCTGAATCCTGTCATAACCTCATCGTAAACCAACAAGGCACCGTGCTTGCGTGTGAGTTCCCGCAGAAGACGCCTGAATTCCGGCGTGGGCATCACCAAACCCATATTGCCCGCAACAGGCTCAACCATCACACATGCAATCGTGTCACCCTGACTTCGGAATGCCTCTTCCAACTCTTGGCACCCGTTGAAAGGCAGCACAATGGTATCGGCAGCCGTCGCTTTTGTAATTCCAGGGCTCGTAGGCACGCCCAAGGTGGTGGCGGCGGAACCAGCAGCGACAAGCAGGCTGTCTACGTGCCCATGGTAGCAACCGGCAAATTTCACAATACGGTCGCGGCCTGTGGCTCCACGCGCCAAGCGGATGGCGCTCATCGCGGCTTCAGTGCCAGAAGAAACAAAACGCACCATTTCAATGGATGGCACAGCATCGATCACCAGTTCCGCCAAACGCGATTCCGCTTCGGTGGGCGCCCCATAGCTGGTACCGCGTTCCAGTGCCCTGATGATCGCCGCGCGGATGTTCGGCTGGGAATGGCCCAATATCATTGGCCCCCATGAACCAATCATATCAATCAAGCGGTTTCCATCGATATCGTGCAGGTAGGGGCCCTCTGCATAGCTGATGAACAGCGGCTCACCACCGACGGCGCCAAAGGCGCGCGCGGGGCTATTGACCCCTCCGGGAATCAACTTTTTGGCATGGGCAAACGCTGCAGAACTACGGGTCCGTGGTGTCGGTGTCATGGGGCAGATCCTGGCGCGATGGCGCGCTTTTTCCACTGGTTGGCTGCCTCACGGCCCAATGCCGCAAGGTCAATAGTGGGTTCATACACTTGAGCGATGGCGGAAAGCACTGCCGATGCTGCAAACGATGGTTCTGCAGTAGCACGTCCAAGCCGGGACGCGATATTTTCCCTGCGAGATTCCACAACATTGGCCGGCACAGTTCCACGCGCGCGGCGACGACAATACAAGTAGAGCGTGCGCATGTCGGCCGGGGGGCTCAGCATCAAGGTGTCGAGATCTTCACGAATCAGGGCCACAGCATCAGTGGCGAGCGAATATCCCAAAAACGAATCTCCCAACTGGTCGGCAAGAAAACCGCGCCAAGCGAGAAAACCGGCGCGTGCCAAAGGCGAAGAGTCGGTTGTTGGTGGTCGAACAGTTCCTTCTTCCAACGCGGTGCCCCAAGCCGATTCAAGCCGTTGTTGAAAACCCGGAACCGCGGCAAGATCCCACAGGTGTCGCCTAGCCACGGCAGACCAAGGCAGTCCTTCACCCAGCAAGCCTTCCCATGCCAAACGGGCATCATCAAGGGCACCTGCCTCTTCCTGATCCACGGCAGCAAAGGCTCTTGCTCCCACGGCATCGGGTGGTTCCACCTTGAAACGCTGGCCTTTTTGCCCCATATGACGCCTGAGAAGGCGCTCTCCCTCCCGCGCCTGAGCACGGTCGAGCACCGCCTTGATTCGCGGAGCCGTTGTGTTATCTGAATAAAGAGCCATGTACCGCGCCGCGGGGCCACTCGGTTCTGCCAATGTGCGCCATGCCTCGTCGCCACCATCGCGGTCGAGTCGCTCAACCTCGGCAGCCAGCGAACCCGGTGATGGCGGACAGAAGAAAATCCACCAACCAAAAAACGCCATACCTGCCAAGAATGCCAAAGCAGCCGGACCAATCACCCAGATGGAGCGATAAAAAGGCTCGCCTTGTGGCATTTTACCCGAACGCTTGGTCTTGCGGCGGGCGCGCGTCGCGCCAACCTGCTGCAGCCCCTCTTGCCGCTCTTCTAGGCGAGTAAGGGAATCTGCTACGGTGCGGGCATCGGGCGGGCGACGATCTGGAATTTTCTCCATCAGGTGCAGAACGAGGGTGTCGAATCCCGCCGGAATGTCATACACCAACCGGGACGGCTTTTGAGGCTTTTCTTGCAGGTGCTTCTGAAATATCTCCACGCTCGACTCGCCTGAAAATGGCCGCGTGCCCGTCAGAAGCTCGAACATGACCACACCCAGCGAATAAAGGTCTGTCCGCGGGGTAATATTCTGGGCGCGGCACTGTTCTGGCGCCATGTAGGCCGCCGTCCCCACAGCGCAATTGGCGCTTGTTAATTGCGTCTGATCCAGATCCTTGGCAATTCCAAAATCGGCCAGCTTCAGGCTGCCATCCTTGGCGATCATCAGGTTGCTGGGCTTCAGGTCGCGGTGAACCACGCCGTGGTCATGCGCATGCTGCAAGGCTTCGCAAAGCTGCCTGCCAAGTTCGGCCACTTCCTGCCAGGCCAACTTCCCTTTGCGGTGCAGGATTTCAGCCAAGTTCTCACCATGAACAAATTCCATGGCGTAATAGGGGGACCCATTGTGCCGCCCAGTACCGTACAGGCGCACGATCCGTTCATGTTTCAGTTGTTGCAGTATCTTGGCTTCCCGTTCGAAACGGGCAACAGAATCTGGTTCAACGCGGGCGGAATTCCCAGACATGAGCTTCAGGGCTACAAGGGCACCATTCGTATAACGCGCCTTATAGACCACGCCCATGGCGCCAGCACCCAGTCGGCCGAGAATGGCAAACGGGCCTATCGATTGTCCCACCAACGGATCGGCCATGGTGTTCTTCCGTCAGGCAGTTAACGCGACTCCAGCCAACGGGCGGCATCGCGCGCATGGTACGAAATAATCAAATCCGCCCCGGCGCGTCGCATTCCCAGAAGTGTTTCAAGCACTACCCTGCGTTCGTCGATCCACCCCTGCGCCGCGGCCGCTTTGACCATTGCATACTCGCCGCTCACATTGTACGCCACCACTGGCACCGTGCACCGTTCACGCACGGCGCGAACGATATCAAGATACGCCAGTGCCGGTTTAACCATCACCATGTCGGCACCTTCACCCAAGTCGAGCGCCAGTTCCCTGAGTGCCTCGTCGCGATTCCCCGGGTCCATCTGGTAGCTGCCCCTGTCTCCAAACTGGGGGGGAGACTCCGCGGCATCACGAAACGGACCGTAATAAGCCGAAGCAAATTTCACCGCGTACGACATGATGGGGGTGTGGGAATAGCCGGCGGCATCGAGCCCGCGGCGGATGGCGCCAATCATGCCATCGAGCATACCACTGGGAGCAACGATATCCGCTCCCGCGCGGGCATGGCTGACACATTGCGCTGCCAGCCGCGTGAGATTGGCGTCGTTGTCGAGGTCGAGCCGACCGGTCCGCTCACTCAGAATGCCGCAGTGGCCATGGTCCGTGTATTCGCAAAAGCATTCATCAGTAACAATAACAATGCTGTCACCAAAGGCGTCTCGCAAAGCGCGCAGGCCAACCTGAACAATATTGTCATCTTCCAGCGCGCAGTCGCCACGAGAATCCTTCACGGGTGGGATGCCGAATAGCAAAAATGCCTTAATACCGACATCAAGCGCGCCCCGTACCTGCTCTACCGCCATATCGGGGCTTACCTGAAAAACCCCGGGCATGCTGGTAACAGGGTTGCGCACGCCCGTACCGGGGCGCAGAAATATCGGTTCAATCAAATCATCCACGGACAGACGCGTCTGGCGCACCATGGCCCGCAGGAGCGGATTATGCCGCAACCTGCGCGGCCGGGATTGTGGAAAGCTTCCCGGCGGAAACCATGGATCCATTGCAGAGGCCTCCGTCAGTTACCTGCCGCGTAGGCCTGTTGCGCTGCCGCCGTGGCCGCACCGGGCGCGACGACCACACCAAACTGCACAAGCACGCGCTCGAGGGCACCAAGCAGGCTATACACCACATCGGCCCGGCTATTGCAGCCCATCAGGCCAATACGCCATATCTTGCCCTTTAGCTCTCCCAAGCCTCCGCCAATCTCGATTCCGTAATCTTCGAGCAACCGCTTGCGAACGGGAAGATCTTCCAACCCGGCTGGCAGATAAACCGCGTTCAGTTCCGGAAGCTGGTGGGCCGCGGGAGCGACATACCGCATGCCAAGAGCCTCAAGGCCCGCCCGAAGTGCGCGGTGGTTGCGCCTGTGGCGCTCGAACCGAGCTTCAAGCCCTTCTTCCAGGACCACACGCAACCCTTCATGAATCGCGTAAATCATGCTGATGGGGCCGGTGTGGTGGTAAGACCGATCTTGCCCCCAGTACTGCGTGATCAACGAAAGGTCGAGGTACCAACTCTGAACCTTCGTTTTGCGATTGTGAAGCACATCCAGCGCTCGCTGAGAAAACGAAACTGGCGAAAGGCCGGGAGGACAAGCCAAGCCTTTTTGAGAGCAACTGAAAGCCGCATCCACGCCCCACGCGTCGAGCTCAACGGGCACGCAGCCCAGCGAGGTCACCGTATCGGCCACCAGCATCGTTCCGGTTTCACGGCACAACGCGCCAAGACCATCCAGTGGTTGCAGAACACCTGTCGATGTTTCCGCGTGCACCACACCCAGCGCCTTGGGTTTCACACGGCGAACCACTTCTGCTATCTCTTCGAATGTGAACACTTCGCCCCATGGGCGCTTGATTTCGGTCACCTCGGTGCCACAACGCTGCGCAACATCCACCATACGGTTGCTGAAAAATCCAGCATTGCACACCACCACACGGTCGCCCGGTTCCACCAGATTAACCAGACACGTTTCCATGCCTGCCATACCCGTTGCCGAGATGGGTAGCGTCAACCGGTTACTAGTGCGGAACGCCGCCCGCAACATTTCCTGCACTTCTGCCATGATCACCAAAAAGGCCGGATCCAAATGGCCCATCAATGGCGTAGCCATCGCGCGCAATACGCGCGGGTGAGCATCGCTAGGGCCGGGCCCCAGCAATAAACGGGATGGGGGCTGTAAAGCGGGAGGGATCGTAATCACGTCTGTTCCACCTGATTGCGGCGGGCGCGCACGGCACCCGCCAACTCCTTGAACGCTGGGTGCTCGGCACCACCCAACCACTCGTACACGGCCATTTCCACCGAAGCCGGCACCACACCGGCCTGATACATGCGGGCCAATCCCGCTGCATGATCTGCGGACCTGCCAGCGGCAGTGGCATCTTCAACCACCGCCACGGCAAAATCTTCAGCCAACAGGTCCAGTGCCGTCTGCATCACGCAGATATGCGTTTCCATTCCTGCCAACACCACCATGCGCCGGGCATCGCGGTGTAGAAAATCAATTATAGCAGGGGTTGCGGCACTGAACCGTGTCTTAGCTTCGGCTGGTTGCGAAAAATGCGGGAGCAGGGAGGGTTGTGTGGGGCCTAACCCCTTGGGATACTGTTCTGTCGCCAAAACAGGCAAACCAACCTGCCGGGCTGACCGAATGAGCAACTCCAACGATTCCAGAAGCTTCTGCCCATGCTGAACCGCTGGCAACAGACGTTCTTGAACGTCGATAACCAATACGGCGCACTCTTCTGGTCGCAGACGATGGGGAGAGGGCATCAGTCAAGGTCCCATGGATCTACTTTTGATGTAGAGTCTGGCGCCTCGCACGTCCAATCGCCCTTCCCCCCGTTTCTATCGAACCTCGGGAATGATATAACCTTCATATCTCATCCATTCTCTTGCACAGATCAATCATCACGCCCCTGGAGCGAGCCATGCGTGCACCTGCCATCATCTGCCTAATGATCCTCGGTTTGGCCCCGCTGCACGCCCAGCAACGCCTGCAGCTCATGTCACATCCAGCCGTTTCTCCCGACGGAAAACGGTTGGCTTTCGACTATAACGGCGATATCTGGGTTGCCTCCAGCGACGGCGGCGTAGCCCGCCCCATCTCCAACCACCCCGCCCGCGACAGCCACCCTGTTTTTTCTCCCGACGGACAATCCATCGCCTTTCAAAGCGATCGCAACGGCACGGCGTGCATCCATCTGATGCCGGTTTCAGGTGGCGCAGCAAGGCAGATCACTTTTCACACCTCCGGATCCATTCCACTGCAGTTCACTGCCGATGGCACGGCCCTTCTGGTGGAAGTGATACGCGACCACGCTTGGAAGCATGCCAACCGATTAGCTCTGATCGATATCAGACAACGCAATGCCGAGGAAATTATTTTTGATACCGAAGCGTCGACAGGCCAAATTTCACCCAACGGACAGAATGTCCTCTATGTCCGTGAAGGAACCCAATGGTGGCGCAAGGGCTATCATGGTTCACAAGCCTGGCAGCTCTGGCAGTTCGACCGCGCCACACGCAACCATGTTCGCCTTCTGGAAAATCCTCCTCCCGCACCGGGTAAACCGGTTGTTCATCCAGAAGCACGCGGTATTCAAGCGCCTCTTTGGAAACCTGATGGCAAAGGCTTTTATTATGTCGGTGGTCAATCCGGCAATTTCAACCTTTGGGAACATGATTTAACCACTAGCCGTGGCCGCATGCTCACCAACTTCACAGACGATTCCGTTGTTCAGCCTGCCATCTCTGCCGACGGTTCAACGATTGTGTTCAGGCACCTATTTGACCTGTACGCTTTTAAACCAGCAAGTGGACAACCACCCAAGCGTTTGGAACTCGTCAGTGCTTCCGAAGTCACACGTGATGCCAAGGAACGCCGTGTGCTGACAACAGCAACGCACGTTGCTTTCTCCAACGATGGCCTCGAAGTGGCATTTATCGCCGGTGGCGACGTCTGGGTTATGGACACCGAGTTGCGGGAACCCATACAAGTCACCAATACTCCCGAAGAAGAACGTACCGTCACGTTCACGCCCTCTGGCGATGCGCTGCTGTTTGTTTCCGATACGGGTGGCCGCACAGAAATTGTTCGAGCAACGCGCGCCGATCCGGCGGCATACTGGTGGCGCAATTCAAAATTCCCAACAACTGTTATCACCAAGGACGGACAACCCAAATCCGGTATCCGAACCAGTCCCGATGGTTCACGCGTAGCCTTTGTCCGCGGCCGGGGGGAACTCGTTTCCATCAAGCCAGACGGCACCGACGAAAAGATCCACCTGAAGTCGCACTCCGCCCCCGATTTCGACTGGTCGCCCGATGGAGCTTTTATTGTTTATGCCGCGCAGGACGACGACTTCAATAGCGATATCTGGATCGTGCCCACCGACGGGGCCAAGCCAGCGGTCAACATCTCGCGCCACCCCGACAACGATACCGACCCCGCTTGGTCTCCCGATGGCAAAATCATCGCCTTTGTTGGCCGCCGCACAGGCACAGAAGTGGACATCCATTACGTCTATTTACGCAGCACCGACGAGGAAACCGGATCCCGCGACCGCTCCCTTGAAAAAGCACTGGAAAAAATGAAATCCCGGCGCACGGCTAAACCAACCGAAGCTGCCAAGCCTGCTGCCGAAGCTAAACCAGTTGCCAAACAACCTGTGCTGATCGATTTCGATGGTATCGCGGAACGCATCCGCACCATCAACATTGCCGATAGTGAAGAGCAAGGCCTCACTTGGTCGCCTGACTCGAAAAAACTGGCGTTTACCAGCGGTTCCGAAGGCAAACGAGCCACTTATACGGTCGAATTTCCAGACAACCTGAAACCCACCTCCATCAACACGGGAACTGGCACACAAGCCCGCTGGCTGAAAAATGGTTCCATCGTTTGGCTCGCAACGGGAATTCCCGCCAGCTTTGTGCCTGGCGGAGCGGCCCCCACAGGTACAGCGACTGCCTCCGCAACCACCCGGTCGACTCGCACGGCCACCGTTGCGCCGCCAACGCCTTCGGGCAGCAGCGAAACAGCGGGTACCAGCTACCGTTTCAATGCTTTGCAAGAAGTTGATGTGGCTGCCAAAAACGCGGCTGTCTTCGACCTCTGTTGGCGCACCATGCGCGACAACTGGTACGATGAACGCCTGAATAACCGCGACTGGAATGCTGTTCGGGAAAAGTACAGAGCCGCCTCAGCTCAAGCTGCTGATCAAGATACTTTAGCCATCGTTGTGAACCTGATGCTCGGCGAACTCAACGGCTCGCACCTAGGATTTTCTATCACTGCTGGGGGCGCCTCCCCGCGCAGGGGACCAGCAGCTCCGGTGGAATCAGGCCCGAGCACCCGCTGGACGCTTGTCACACAGCATCCTGGATTCCGCCTCGATCCCGCTCACCGTGGCGATGGCTGGAAAATTCGTGATCTCATCAAAGGAAGTCCTGCTGCTCGGGTCCGTCATGGTCTCAAGGCCGGCGACCTGATTATTGCGGTGGGCGGTGGGCCGGTACGCCATACCACCGATCCGTCTGCCGTATTCACCCTGCCACCCGGGGCCGAGATTACTGTTTCCGTGCGCGATGCGGCCGGCAAAGAACGCATGGAGACATTTCCGCCCATCAGCTATCTACAAGCCCGTCAGTCTCTCTATGGCATGTGGATGGATGACAATCGCAGCGCCGTTGAAAAACAGTCTCAAGGAACATTGGGATACCTCCACATTCAGGCCATGGACATGCCCAGCTTCCACAAATTCGAGGAGATGCTGCACTTTGCAGGTGCTGGCAAAAAAGGGCTGGTTATCGATGTGCGCGAAAACGGTGGCGGCAGCACTGCCGACCTGCTGCTGACAGCGCTTACCCAGCCCGTGCACGCCTACACGGTGCCACGCGGGGGTAGCGTCCCCGGCTACCCTCAAGACCGGAAGATTTTCGCTTCATGGACCAAGCCTGTTGTGGTCCTGTGCAACCAAAACAGCTTTTCCAATGCCGAGATCTTCAGCCACGCCATCAAGACTCTTAAGCGTGGGCGACTTGTAGGTGTGCCCACGGCGGGGGGAGTGATCTCCACGGGAGGCACTTCGATCATGGATGTCGGTTTCCTGCGACTTCCATTCCGTGGCTGGTATCTGGCTGGCAATGGCGAAGATTTGGAACTTAACGGTGCCATTCCGGATGTGGTGATCTGGCCCAAGCCGGGAGATACTGCCGACAAGCAGCTAGAAAAAGCCGTTCAGATGCTTTCAGAAGACGTGAAGGTTTTTGAAGCAAGGCCGCTACCAGCGCCGCGCAAAGCCAGCCAACGGTAAGCGTTGCTAGAAACCGCCTTGGAAAATAAGCTCCCGCAAGGGAGCGACGCCAAGGTGAGTGTTAACGTATGACAGCAACTGGTTTTGGGAGCGGCACTGCCGAAAGTTACAACCGACAACATGCCTTGCAGCGATTGGTTTGATCTGGTAAGAAACGAGTACATCGCTGGCTTGCTGGCGAGATTCCCTTGTAGCTCAGCGGTAGAGCAGCCGGCTGTTAACCGGCGGGTCGTAGGTTCGAATCCTACCGGGGGAGATGGCTTCCTTGTCCATCCCTAATCTAAACCGACTTCCGCACCCATTGGCAACTGTGATCTTTCATTACAGGCCGACCATGGATTATCGCCCAGAATTCACCTCGATGGTCCATGCCAACACCGATGAAAAAGCAATCGCAGCCTTGCGCGATACGTATGGTGCTGCTCCCGCAGCACTTAAGGATGTCGTTCTGCTTGTTCCTGCGGACAAAATTGATGATCGGCGTGCAGAGTATCCGGGACTTGAAGTTCATCCTCTCAAATTTGCTTGCTCCGAGCTTCAGACGAACCACTGGCGTTTTTTGATGGGGGCGGTAGGCAATCAAGCCACCTACATCCGCCAAATCAACCGGGTGATGAAGTCACTTCGTGAGAATCTGACTCTCGAAGGCCTACGTCAAGGTATCGATGAGGCGAATCTTCCGGAGCATTTAAAAGACCTTGCAAGGATGCGACTCGACCTAGCAGCAGATTACATCGACGACCGAAGTCAGCTCCGCTCTCTGATCACGCCAGGGCGGTTGATTATTGTCGACCTAAGGGACGAGTTTATTGAGAAAGACGAGGCCCTCGGCCTTTTCGTTGTACTT
>Ga0209598_10001671_pt1 | contig 17916 bp, 13 predicted proteins | sample M_140807_EF_Meta_FD_187317 | JGI IMG/M metagenome (GOLD analysis project Ga0209598, IMG submission 187317) | Freshwater microbial communities from Lake Montjoie, Canada to study carbon cycling - M_140807_EF_MetaG (SPAdes) (version 2) | ecosystem: Environmental > Aquatic > Freshwater > Lake...
ATAAAAACAAAGGCGGGTTTTGTGAAAATGAGTAACACCAGAAACAAGGTAGCAAGCTGCAAATCTTTTAACCTGTGTTTTTCAAGGCTATTAATAAGCGAAATGCTAAAGAAGGTGAGTAGAAATAATGAAAGAGATTCGGCCATAATCATATTTGAATAGATTATCAGGGAAGGATAACCTATCCAAAGCAGAGGTATAAAGCTTTTGATCTTATCCACAATTCTGACTTCAAGGAAACGGGTGATTTTTATAAAAGTGAGCCAGCAAAGGATATTCTGTATGGCTAAAGCCAGATAAGGCCCGAAATGGCAGGCTCCGGTTATCAACAGAAATAGTGGATAAAGAATTGGCCTACGAGTAATCATTTCAGGAATAAGCTGTTCCTGCCAATCACCTGAATAGGGAATTCCATGTGCCAACAGGTTAAAACCAGCCTTCAGATACTCTTCAGAGTCTTTGGTAAGGTAAAGCCCTGAATAACTAGCCCATATAAAGCCAGCTATATGGAGTAACACAATAAGAATGCCTTTTACCCCAAATTTATTTATCCCTCCCATGGATTAAAGATACCATCAGAAAAGATAAATCAAGTTGTGCTTAAAACCTCTAAAAACAAGGGTTTTAAAAATTTGATAGGGGTTTTCCACATAATGAAAATAAAATTGTGGCCAAAAGTGGTTAAAAGTGGGTGAAAGTGTTAAAACATTCTTTAATTTTATCCTTCGAAACAATATAAGTGGAGAGTCTTCAAATATTTGGCAAATATGAAAGCACCCTTGATCCTAAGGGTAGATTTCTATTGCCTGCTGCTTTGAAGAAAAGAATGCCAAATCTTGAAGAAGAATATTGGTTAAGCAGTGGTAGAGAAAAACGCAATTGCATCGAATTATTTCCTGGTATTATATGGATTCAAAGACTTCAATACATCTATAGCAAAGCAAAAACCAATCCTGCCGCCAGGAATTATGCTACCATGTTACAGGAAGAATCTCATCCTGTTAGTATTGATTCTGCCGGAAGGGTATTAATCCCCAAAATTTTCTTAGAAAAGTATAATATCCAAAAGGAAGTTTCCCTTACTGGTGCAGAAACTTGTATAGAAATCTGGCCAAAAGGATATGTTAAAGAAAAGCTTCCAGAAATAGTCGGCTCAGTTGTCGAGTTGGAAGAGGAATTTAACAAGTATGATAATATATGACGAGTGTGTTTTACCATCGTCCCGTTCTTTTACATCAAAGCCTCGATGGGCTTGACATTAAGAAAACAGGCATTTATGTAGATGCTACTTTCGGAGGCGGAGGTCATTCTCTTGGAATTCTGGAAAGGCTTGGTCCCGAAGGCAGACTCATAGCTTTCGACCGTGATCCGGCAGCTGCAAATAATGTTCCGGAAGACTCCAGATTTCAGCTAATCCCTGAAAATTATTCCACTTTGACAGATTCTCTGAAACATTCAGGTGTAATGAAGGTGAATGGAATTCTTGCAGATCTAGGTGTTTCAAGTCATCAGTTTGATACTCCGGAAAGAGGGTTCAGTTTCAGATTCAAAGATAAACTGGACATGAGAATGGAACAATCAGGAGATCTTGATGCTTCAGTGGTTTTGAATACATACTCCTATGATGCTTTAAAACATATGTTTAAGACATTGGGAGAATTAAAAAAACCAGGACTTGTTGCCAAAAAAACCGTTGAATGGAGAAGTAATTCAGAATTTGTACTTTCTTCAGATCTCGAAAATGCACTGAGTTCCTGCTATTCTCAAAAAGATAAAGCAGGGTTTTTGGCTCAGGTCTTTCAGGCATTAAGAATTGAAGTGAATGATGAACTCAATGCTCTTGATTCATTTCTGAATCAGGCCTCTGGTGTTTTACAAACCGAGGGGAGAATGGTTGTAATCAGTTATCATTCGCTGGAGGATAGAAAAGTTAAAAACCTGTTTCGCACTGGAAATACAGAAGGCATTGAACACAAGGATTTTTTTGGTAACAAAATTAATCCTTGGAATAGCCTGACAAGAAAACCAGTGATTCCGGAGGAGGAAGAAATAAAAGAAAATTCACGTGCGCGTTCAGCAAAAATGAGAGTTGCAGAATTGAAATAAAGTAAGTGTCAGAAAAAAAACAACATATCGGTAAAACGGGCAATCCAAGTGAGGATACGGCTAAAACCAGCGGAAAAGCGACGGTAAAAAAATCCTTTTCTCTAGATTTTTCCCATAAATCGCTATGGAACCAGTTACCCTTTATCCTGTTTCTGGCAGGTTTAGGACTGGTATATATATGGAATTCTAATAATGTATATAAGAAAACAGTTTCGATTGATTCTCTTGAAATTAGAATAAATGACAGTATAGCAGAATACAATTTTTTAAATGCTCAGGTTAGTCAGAAAAGGAAATTATCAGAGGTCGCCAAAACGGTAGATACTCTAGGATTAAAGCCTCTCTCCGAACCACCTTATATTTTAGTAAAGGAGGGCGACGATGAGTAATAATGTGTCAAATAATTTTTTGGGAAAAGTATATTTGCTTTTTCTCTTTTTTGCTGTTGCATCAATAGCAATCGCATTTAAAATTGTGCTAATACAATTGGATGGCGGTAAAAATGGATTAAGGGAAAAAGTAGGTGGAAGAATAAGGTCTCGTCATGTCATAGCACAAAGGGGAAATATTTATTCTGAGGACGGGTCGTTGTTGGTTACTAGCCAACCTGAATACAGAATTGCGTTGGATCCAACACAGTTATTTAAACTTAAGGAACTTAAAATAGGTGGAAAAAAATATCTGGAAAATTTTCAGAGTGAATTTGAAGCCTTGTGTAAACTACTTTCTCAAGATTTTGGGAAGGGAGATTATAGTCCCGCCTATTACAGGAATAAAATTCTTAATGCGAACATTAAAAATGATCATCACATTTATCTTACCAACCAAATTATCAGTTATAAAAAACTTAAAGAGGTTAAAGAATGGCCAATCTTAAAACTCCCTGCAAAACGGACGGGTTTTATTATTGAAAAAATTGAAAATAAACGAACCTATCCATATGGTGAACTCGCTCGCGTAACTCTTGGGTCGGTTAAGTATGATTCAAATGGAATTTCCGGACAAAGAGGTCTAGAGTTCGCTTTCAATGAATATCTGAAAGGGATTAATGGCGAAATGATTGTTAAGAAAATTACGCCACATCTTGAAGTTCCTCTCGATGGTTTTGAGGATAAAAAAGCCGTTTCTGGGTACGATCTGGTTACAACAATAGATGTCGACATTCAGGACATAGCTTATGATGCCATAAAAAAAGGAGTGTTGTCGCAGAATGCTAAAGCCGGTGTTGCAATTATAATGGAAGTGGAAACAGGGAAAGTAAAAGCCATAGCCAATTACCCTGAAAAGTTAAACCTGGCGGTTAATCTGAGATATGAACCTGGATCAACTTTTAAAACCTTTAATGCTTTAGCTGCATTAGAAGATAACCTTATAAAGGAGACAGATTCATTTATTGTGGATGATACTCTTTACAATATATATGGTGTACCAGTATCAGACCATGTAGCACTTGGTAAAATTTCTTTAAAGCAAGCTTTAGAGAAATCCTCAAATATTGCCTTTGTTAAAATGATTCTTAAGTGTTATAAAGATCAGCCTCGAAAATATTTTTCTGCCCTCGATGAGTTAGGAGTATTTGAACCTTTGAATTTTGATATTAAAGCACTAAATGCTCCTGAAGTGCATAGAGTCGGCACCGGTAATTTTACCAATTCAACCTTTGTAACAATGGCTTATGGATATGGATTATCAATGACTCCAATGGATATATTAACTAAGTATAATGCAATTGCTAATAATGGAAAAATGATGCAGCCCTACATTGTAGAATCTATACGTTCAGGTGGCAGGGTAGTGAAATCCTTTGGCCCGGTAATTCTGAAAGAAGAGTTTGCTTCTCCAAAAAATATCCGGAAAATAAGGCAAATGCTGGAAGGTGTTGTTACTAATGGAACAGCAAGTAAATCCATAGGAAAATGTAGTTATGGCATTGCTGGAAAGACTGGTACAACAAGACAACTTATAAACGACAAAGTCTATAGCCAAACGGCTTACTATGCTTCCTTTGTTGGATACTTTCCTGCTGCAAAGCCTAAGTATAGTTGCTTTGTTTTAATGGACAATCCAAGCAATGGTTTGTATTATGCCGGTGATGTGGCAGTACCTGTTTTTAAAGAAATTTCTGATAAACTTTTTTCCAGGGATTTACCTCTTCAGATTGATAAAGTGGCTGCCGTTCAGGGTGTGCAATCAAAGACCCCATTAACTCGCATAGTAAACATTGAGCATGCCCTTGAAGTATATAATAAATTGAACATCAGTGTGCCTGAACAGCCTCAATCTGATTGGGTTAGATCCACCAGAAAGGGAAATACTATTCAGATGAAACCTTATGCACCTTCCAAAAATTATTTTCCAGATATGACAGGAATGTCGGCAAGAGATGCCGCTTCTTTATTGAATAATTACGGGATAAGATTCACCTTTAAAGGACATGGAAAAGTAAGTTACCAATCTTTACCTCCGGGCTATAAAATCACCCCTGAGACATCTGTTTACCTTGAATTTTCTGAAGGATGATACTAAAGAAATTACTTCATAAAATAGATGTTAAGAGAATCACTGGTACTCTGGAAAACGATATACAGAATTTTACTTCTGATTCTAGAGTAGTTGCTGAGGGCGATTTATTTGTTGCCGTTAAAGGTGTTAATTCTGATGGACATAATTTTATTATCCAGGCAATTCAATCAGGTGCTAAGGTCATAGTTTGTGAGTCTGAATTTCAGCCTGAAAACAATACAGTTACTGTAATTCAGGTTAGTAATTCCGCAACAGCCCTGGCTGAAATTGCCTCAAATTTTTATAACAGACCAGCTGAGAATATAACTATTATAGGAATTACAGGTACAAATGGTAAAACCACAACAGCAACATTATTATACAATCTTTTCTCCAAGCTGGGATTTGCCTGTGGACTAATTTCCACTGTGAAAGTAATGATTAATGGGAACGAATTCCCGGCAACTCATACTACACCCGATCCTAAATCTCTACATTCTCTTTTTGCTCAAATGGTGAATGCAGGATGCAGTTACTGTTTTATGGAAGTGAGTTCCCATGCATTGGATCAGGAAAGAACGTTTGGCATTCCATTCAAAATTGCTGTTTTCACAAACCTTACGCACGATCACCTCGATTACCATAAAACATTTCCGGAATATCTTAAAGCAAAACAAAAGCTGTTTAATCAATTGGATAATCAGGCAATAGCAATTCTAAATGCCGATGACGTTAATGGTAGAATAATGGCTCAGAATTTTTCTGGTCAGAAAGTTTATTATTCGTTGAAAAAAGATACTAATGTTAAAGCAAAAATCCTTGAAAACTCATTGTTTGGACTTCAACTGAATATTGGTGGTGAGGAAGTTTGGTTTAATCTTACGGGTACTTTTAATGCCTATAATATTTTAGCCGTTTATGCAGTTGCAATAAATTTAGGCTTACCATCTAAAGAAATATTGGTAGCCTTAAGTAAAACAGAAGGTGCAACAGGAAGATTTGAAGCCTTCAGATTTGAAGGAGGAATCACTGTAATTATAGATTATGCACACACTCCTGATGCTCTAGTCAATGTGCTTAAAACCCTGAGAAGCCTAACCCAAGGAAATATCATTGCAATTGTCGGATGTGGAGGGGATAGAGATAGAGAAAAAAGACCAGTAATGGCTCGAATAGCCGTTGAGTACGCCTCAATAGTGATTTTTACTTCTGATAATCCTAGGAATGAAGAGCCTTCCGCGATTCTAATGGAAATGGAAATTGGTGTGCCTGCTCAACAAAGGAAAAAATATCTGGTTGTCGAAAACCGGAAAGAGGCAATAGCAGTTGGTGCTCGATTGGTTCACGAAGGGGATGTTTTACTGGTTGCAGGAAAAGGTCATGAAGAATATCAAGAGATAAAAGGTATCCGGTATCCTTTTAGCGATCGGGAAGAAGTTTTTAAAAATTTTGAAAAACAAAGAAACTGATGTTATACTACTTACTTGAATGGATTGACGCAAACTATGATTTCCCGGGATTGGGAGTGTTTAGGTATATAACCTTCAGGGCGTCTTTAGCTGCGATTTTCTCGCTGATAATTTCCTTATTGATTGGAAAATGGGTAATTGGTTTTCTTAAGAAAAAACTAATTGGTGAAACAATTCGGGAATCAGGACCAGAAAGTCACAAGTCTAAAAAAGGTACGCCAACTATGGGAGGAATTATCATTGTTGCTGCTATTGTTATCCCTTCTATTCTATGGGCTAAAATAGCTGATAATGCTTATGTGTGGCTCGTAGTGCTGGCTACACTTTGGATGGGGCTTGTTGGATTTGCAGATGACTATATTAAAGTATTTAAAAAAAATAAGCAAGGATTAAAAGGGAAATTTAAAGTAATGGGTCAGATTACTCTTGGTTTGCTCGTTGGGTTAACTATGATTTTTCATCCTGATTTTAGGGGCAGTAAAGGAAATGTGTCTGAAGATCTTGTGCTTACTGCGTCTCCCTACCTTTCTCAGCTTGGTTTTGTTAATGGAGATCGTTTGATTGCAATTGATGGCCGTTCGGTTTCTATTTTACCCGATGGAGAGTCTAATAGTTTTGCTTCCGCTTATACAGTCGAAAGATCTACCGAAAAGGGCGTTAAGAATTTCATTATTTCAGTATCTGAGCCAGACAGACTAAAGGTATCTGATGCTCTTTTTGGAAATAAAGATATTGCTTTTGTATGTAAAACAAATTTGCCTTTTATTAAGGATAAGGTGCTTAATTATGCTCGCCTTGCTTTTTGGGAACAAAATCCTTCAGAGAGTATTGCCGGAAGGTTAATCTATGTTCTGGTTGTGATTTTTATTGTCACAGCTGTTTCTAATAGCGTGAATATAACTGATGGGCTTGATGGACTCGCTGCAGGGACTTCTGCTATTACTGCTTTAACACTTGGAGTGTTTGCATACATTTCAGGAAATATATTTTTCGCAGATTACCTAAAGGTTAGTTTTATTCCTCTTAGTGGTGAGTTGCTGATTTTTTGCTCAGCGATGGTAGGAGCCTGTGTTGGATTTCTTTGGTACAATACTTTTCCTGCTCAGGTATTTATGGGAGATACCGGTAGTCTTGCTTTAGGAAGCGCTGTTGGTGTCCTTGCCTTAATGGTAAAAAAAGAACTCCTCCTGCCTTTGTTATGCGGCGTATTCTTTCTTGAATCCTTGTCAGTCATAATACAGGTCGGTTATTTCAGATATACAAAAAAGAAGTATGGAGAAGGAAGACGTATTTTTAAAATGGCGCCTGTTCACCATCATTTCGAATTAAGTGGACTGCATGAATCTAAGATTGTTACCCGATTTTGGATTCTGACAATTATGCTTTCAATTCTTGCATTTGCTACTTTAAAACTCCGATAAATGGCGAAAAAAGTTGTTATATTAGGAGGAGGAGAAAGTGGTACAGGTGCTGCTATTCTGGCAAGAAAACAAGGTCTTGATGTTTTTCTTTCAGATGCGTATTCAATAAAACCTGAGTATGAAACTATCCTGAAGGAATTTAATATTCCATATGAGGCAGGTATGCATTCCATGGAGAAAATTCTTTCCGCTCATGAAGTGGTGAAGAGTCCAGGAATTCCGGAAAAATCAATGGTAATTCAGGAAGTAAGAAAGCACGGAATTAAAGTATCTTCTGAAATTGATTTTGCTTCCCGTTTCACTTCGGCTAAGCTGATTGCAATTACAGGTACGAATGGGAAAACAACCTGCACATCAATTACCTATCAGATATTAAAAAATGCAGGTCTTAATGTTGCACTAGCAGGAAATATTGGCAAAAGCTTTGCTATGCAGGTGGCTCAGGAGTCTTATGACTACTTTGTCCTTGAGATAAGTAGTTTTCAATTAGACGACATTCATACGTTTAAACCTTTTATTTCTGTCGTATTAAATATAACACCTGATCATTTGGACAGGTACAATTATAACCTGAAAGAGTATGCGGTTTCAAAAATGAAAATTACTGCATGTCAGGATGGTTCTGATTATTTTATATGGTGTAAAGAAGATCCTATTCTTGATGAATATGTCGAAAAATACACTATAAAAGCAAAAAAATTAGGTTTTTCTATCGATAAACTGGAAGGGGTTTCTGCCTGGATGGATCATGAAACTCTGGTAGCTGAATTTAAAAACGAAGTTTTCACAATGGCATTTAACGAGATGCAAATTAAAGGACGTCACAACATGTACAACTCAATGGCAGCAGCCCTCGTAGGTCGGGTCATGGATATCTCAAAGGAGAGTATCCGTGAAAGCCTTGCAGATTTTACAAACATTGAACATCGTATGGAGAAAGTGCTTACGGTGGGTGGTGTAGAATTTATTAATGATTCTAAGGCCACCAATGTTAATTCTGCTTGGTACGCACTTGAATCTGTAAACCAGCCTATGGTCTGGATTGTAGGTGGCGTGGATAAGGGTAATGATTATAGTATCCTTGTGCCCCTAGCAGAGAAAAAAGTGAAAAGTATAATCGCACTCGGTCAGGATGTGAAAAAAATCCACGAGGCATTTGGAAAAAAGGTAACTACAATTCTTAATGCCGGCTCTATGTCTGAAGCTGTAAAGCTATCGTATCATATGGCTAGTAAAGGCGATGTGGTTTTACTATCTCCTGCTTGTGCTAGCTTTGATTTATTTGAAAATTACGAAGACCGTGGTCGCCAATTTAAAAAATACGTGAGAGAACTTTAGAATATGTACCAGATGAATACTACAGGCGTAATGTCATGGTTAGGGCTTAAGCTTAAAGGCGACAAATGGATTTGGATCGCAGTTATCCTTCTGTCCCTTATTGGCGTGCTTGTAGTGTATACATCTACTATGCCTCTTGCATTGAAAGATAAAGGAGGCAATACAGAATCCTTTCTGATAAAGCATTCATTTATTCTGATTGCATCTTTGGTGCTGATGTACATTGTACATTTATTTGATTACAGAGTATTTGGAAATCTATCAATGATCTTCCTAATCCTTACAGTGCCATTATTGGTTTTTGCAATGTTCCAATCTGCGGGTGTCGAAGGGGATGCCTCTGGTGAAAATAGGTGGATCAAACCTTTGGGATTTTCAGTGCAGCCTTCAGAACTGGCAAAACTGGCAGTTATGATTTATCTGGCAAGATACCTTTCTGAAAGGCAGGGTGTAATTACAGATTTTAAAAAGGGATTTCTGCCTGTCATTATTTGGATCACATTGATATGCGGGTTAATCGCACTTTCTAATTTGAGTACTGCCATGCTCATTTTTGCCTGTAGCATTCTCCTCATTTTTGTTTCAGGAGTTAAAATAAAATATTTGATGGGATTGGTGCTGATTGGTATTTTGGGACTTACACTGTTGTTTAATTTTGCCGAAAGAGGTAAGACTTGGAAGAAAAGGTTAGAAACCTATGCAACACAGTTTAGTTCTGCTTCTGATGATAAAAATAAAAGCGGCGCCTTAGACGAAAACTATCAGGTGCTTCAATCCCAAATTGCAATTTATGAGGGAGGATTACTTGGAAAAGGAATAGGAAAAGGCTCACAAAGAGGATACCTTCCTTCAGCATCTATGGATTTCATATTTGCTATTATAGTTGAAGAATTGGGAATTGTTGGAGGATTAGTTGTATTAGGGTTATACCTTTTATTACTCTTCCGGGCAATGGCAATTGTAACGGTTTCAAAAACATTTGGAGCCTTGTTGGCAGCTGGTCTGGCCTTTCTGCTGACCATGCAGGCACTGATAAATATGGGTGTAACAGTCGGAGTTTTGCCTGTTACCGGACAGCCTTTACCCTTAATCAGTCTGGGTGGAACAAACATGATATTTACCGCGATTTACCTTGGAATTATCCTTAGCGTAAGTCGTCATTATCTGGAAAATAACGGAAAGGAGGTACTCGTTGCTGCCTGAGAAAATTACAATTGCTACCGGTGGTACAGGGGGACATATTTTCCCTGCGGTTGCCTTTGCAGATGCAATGAAGAAATTGAACCCTCAGGTTTTAATCAGGTTTTCCGGTGGTAAAAACAGCATGGAGGCTCAAAAAATACCTCTGGCTGGATACCCTATTGATACCCTGACAATTCATGGTATTTATAGAACATTCTCTCTCAAAAATGTTTACCGGAATTTGACTTTCCCTTTGGTATATTTTATTTCAATCCTTACTGCCGCTAAAGGATTGAAAAAATTCAAACCTGATTTGGTAGTTGGATTTGGAGGGTATGCAAGTGCACCTGCAGTAAGAGCCGCCAGATTACTTAACATTCCATATGCATTGCATGAAAGTAATGCTTTTCCGGGACTGGTTACAAGAACTTTTGCCTCTGGTGCCAAATTGGTTATGATCGGTGACGAGGCAGTAAAACCAAAAATAAATTCCTCTAAAATTGTATTTACTGGGAATCCGGTTCGCAGTTCAGTGTTTACTTCTAACCATTCTGAAGCAAGAAAAAAATTTAATTTTTCAGAGTCTGATAAAGTGCTGCTCATATTAGGGGGAAGCCTTGGGTCAGCCGCAATTAATAAAGCAGTATCAGAGAATATTGAGGTCTTTATTTCTAAAGATATCAATGTTCTATGGCAATGTGGAGCACGGTATTATGACCAATATAAACACCTTGTAGAAGATAAGGCTGGGATTCGTCTAATGCCTTTCATACAGGATATGGCTGATGCATATGCTACTGCTGATCTTGTTGTTTCCAGATCTGGCTCAGGAATATTGGCAGAGATAAAAGCGCTAAATATGCCTTCCATCTTGATTCCTTCGCCAAATGTTGCAGAGGATCATCAAACCCGAAATGCCGAATCTCTTTCTAAAATTGGAGCTGCAATAATGCTTCCTGAACGGGAGATTAATCAATCCTTTGAAAGGGTTGTAATCGAAACAATTTCGGATGCTAAAAAGCTTGAGTCATTGCGCTCAACATTGAAGTCTCTTCCTCATCTGGAAAGTGATAAATTGATTGTCGATCAAGTTGTTAAATTGTTTAACAAAACAAGTAATAATTGAAAAATCTATTGATATATCATAACGTTTATATGCTGGGCATAGGCGGAATAGGTATGTCTGCTATTGCACAATATCTTGTTGAAATGGGCATTTCAGTAAGTGGATACGATCGTAGTCCTTCTGAAATAACTGACCTACTCAAAACCAAGGGTGTGCATATAACTTTTAACCTTGAGGAAAAGCTGTCAGATTCCATGGATCTAGTAGTTTATACCCCGGCCATTAAAGAACATCCACTTTTTGAAACAGCAAAAACAAGAAATATTCCTGTTCTAAAAAGAGCAGAACTTTTATCTGAAATATGTAATCAGAATAAATGTCTTGCAGTAGCAGGAACACATGGTAAAACAACAATTTCATCCATGTTAACTACGCTTCTCATCGAGACAGGATGTAATCCTACCGCTTTTCTGGGTGGGATTCATGCTAACCTGAATTCGAATTTTGTAAAAGGTAACTCAGATATTGTTGTTGTAGAAGCAGATGAATTTGACCGTTCCTTTCTAAAACTAAAGCCATTTATTGGAGTTATTTCAGCTGTTGATGCAGACCATCTGGATATTTACCAAAACGAAGAAAATGTACTCTCTGCCTTCAGTGCCTTCAGTACTTCTGTGAATTCAAACGGTTGCTTGATTATCGAGAATGGAGTAAAGAATAAAATAAATATACCAGCAAATGTTCAGGTGATTCTTTATGGAAATGAATGTGGAGATGCTACTTGTTCCAATGTCAGATACGAAAACGGATGGAGTGTTTTTGATTACACATTTAATGATATTTCCATAAAAGGCTTAAAACTAATTATGCCTGGAATGCATAATGTACTGAATGCTGTTGCTGCAATAACTGTCGCAATTCAAACAGGTGTTTCAGTTGCAAATATTCCTGCTGCATTGACTTCCTTTAAAGGGGTACACAGAAGATTTGAACAAGTGTTAATCGGAGATACCTATGCCTATATCGATGATTATGCTCATCATCCAGTCGAAATCAAAGCAGCCCTAAATGGTGCCAGAAGTTTGTATCCCGAAAGAGAACTGATTGCAATTTTTCAACCTCATTTATATACGAGAACAAGAGACTTTGCGGAAGGATTTGCAGAGGCCTTGTCTGTTGCGGATAAAATTTGCCTTGTAGACCTTTATCCGGCAAGAGAAAAACCAATTCCGGGTATAAGTGAACATTCAATTGGTTCATTAGTATCAGACAAAAAAGTAACATATCTGAATCTTCAGGATATACCTGAAAAAATAGACCTTCCAGAAGAGTCATTCACTTTGATTACCCTGGGAGCAGGGAATATCGGAAACAAAGTACACGATATTAAAAATTGGCTATTAAGGAGGAAAAAGGATGAGTAGTAATTGGAAAATTATAGCATCATTGTTTTCATTGTGCCTGTTGGCCTCTGTATGGTCAGTGGGATTTATCCGCTTTAATAACTCTGTATGTGAAGATATTGAGGTAGTATTTATAGATGAAGGAAGAGAATCTGGTTTTCTGGAAACTGAGGATATTAAAAAAGTAATTTCTGAAAAATTAGGATATCTCCCAGAAGGTAAAACTTTTGGAGCCTTATCTGTATCTGATATTGAGGAGGCTGTTTCTCATATCCCTGAGGTGAAAAACGCTGAAGTTAGTTTTACCGAAAACAGAAAAATAAAAATCGAAATTGAAATGCGGAATGCTCTGGGATTGGTATTTCCGGTATCAGATGTTCCATTTTATATAGATCAGTATGGAGTAAAAATTCCAGTTTCAAAAACCTTTACACCGGATGTGCCTTTAGTAAGTGGCAGGATTTGGGAGAAGGCTAAATCAGGAGACACCGTTTCGGATTTAAGAGTAAAAGCACTCATTCCAGTGTTGGAATTTATATATAAGAACAGCTTTTTCAATGCCCAGGTTTCTGAATTAGTGCTTAATGATAAAGGTGAAGTAAGTCTATACCCGGAAATAGGCGAAGTGAAAATAATTTTCGGAAAACCGGACTCTATTGAAAATAAATTCTCTAAGATTTTGCTCTTCTATAAAAAGGTTTTGCAAAATGTAGGATGGGATGCGTATAGCTCCATAAATGTCACTTATGCAGGTCAGATTATTGCCGAAAGGAAAAATAACCTGGATGTAGATGTGCCATTGGAAAATAAAACAGAAACAGAAAAAAGTGAGGAATAATAATATGAGTAGTGAAAAAATTGTTGTCGGACTTGACATAGGCACCACAAAGGTTTGTGCCATTGTTGGTAAACAGAATGAGCATGGTAAAATAATTATTCTGGGAATCGGAAAGGCTGAATCTGATGGAGTTAGCAAAGGTGTTGTTACCAATATTGACAAAACAGTGGAGGCCATAAAAACCGCTGTAAGCGAAGCAGAACGTATGTCAAATATTAGTATCAAAGTTGTACATGTAGGTATAGCTGGTGAGCATATAAAAAGCATGCAGCACAAAGGGATGATTACTCTGTCCAGAAATGACGAGGAAATCAGTATCGACGATGTGGATCGTCTACACATGGAAATGTTTAAAATAGCCTCCCCTCCTGGTACTGATATCATCCATGTACTTCCACAAGAATACACCGTAGACAATCAGAGTGGTATTAAAGAACCTATCGGAATGTCGGGAATTCGGCTGGAAGGAAATTTTCATATTGTAATGGGACAAACTACGGCTGCGAATAATATTTACAAATGCGTTCGCAAAGCAGACCTTGATGCCAAAGAACTCGTGCTTGAACCTCTTGCCTCAAGTGCTGCTGTTCTTAGTGATGATGAACTGGAAGCTGGAGTTTGCCTCGTAGATATTGGAGGAGGTACAACAGATATTGCAATATTTGAAGATGGCATCATCCGACATACTGCTGTAATTCCTTTTGGTGGAAATATCGTTACTGAAGATATTAAGTTTGGATGCTCGGTAATGAAGAAGCAGGCTGAAATGCTTAAAATCAAGTATGGCTCTGCCGTTGCCGCTGAAATTAAAGATGAAGAAGTAATTACTATTCCAGGTCTTAAAGAAAGACCTCCAAAAAAAATAAAAAGAAAAACCTTGGCTGAAATTATTCAGTCAAGAATGGAGGAAATAATCGAATTTGTTGCCGCCGAAATTCACCATAGTGGCTACAAAAACAAACTCGTAGGTGGCATAGTTGTTACCGGTGGCGGCTCTCAGCTAAATCACATTAAACAACTGTTTGAGTATGTAACCGGAATAGATACAAGAATTGGATATCCGGGTGAACATCTGGCTTCCGGTCTTGTAGAGGAAGGTAACTCACCGGTATATGCAACCTCAATCGGACTCGTTGTTTATGGGTTCGAAAACAGAAAAATCGAATTGGATGACAATCAGGATGTTGAAACCGAATTGCAGGATTCACTTCCAAAACCACCAGTAAAACCAAAAATCGGGTTCAGTTTCGTTGAAAAAATCAAAAATATCTTCGAAAATACCTTAAAAAATCAAAGCAACTTAGACTAAGCAAAATTTACAATTTTTCATATGGACTTCGGATTTCCAAAAAACATGTCTTCAATAATTAAAGTTATCGGCGTAGGCGGCGGCGGAAGCAATGCTGTCAATAATATGCATCAGCAAGGAATTGAGGGTGTAGACTTCATGGTGTGTAACACCGATGTGCAGGCGCTCGAACAGAGCCCCGTACCAAATAAAATTGCCATCGGAAAACTTCAGACCGAAGGTCTGGGTGCCGGCAGTGATCCGGAAGCTGGAAAAAAATCAGCTCTGGAAAACATTGACGCAATTGCTAATGTGCTCTCCCCTCATACCAAAATGGTATTTATTACCGCTGGTATGGGTGGTGGAACAGGAACAGGCGCTGCGCCGGTTATCGCCGAAAAAGCAAGATCAATGGGTATTTTAACTGTTGGTATTGTAACCACTCCCTTCAACTTTGAAGGCAAAAGAAGAATGAAAATCGCTCTTGAAGGAATCAAAGAACTAAAGAAAAATGTTGATACCCTCATTGTGATAAACAATTCAAATATCCTTACCGTGCTTGGACCTAATGCTCCACTGGATGAAGGATTTGCTCAGGCAGATAAAGTACTCTGCGATGCTGCTAAAGGTATTGCTGAAATTATCACCAAGCCTGGACAAATAAATGTGGACTTTTCTGATGTTAAAGCCATTATGAGTAACGGCGGTAGCGCTCTCATGGGTAACGCTATAATGAATGGAGAAGATAGAGCTATTCGTGCAGTTGAAGAGGCTCTAAGCTCTCCTTTATTGGATAACATTGACATTACAGGAGCCAAAGGCGTACTGGTAAATATCACTTCAGCAAAAGGCAGCATGACTGCCCGCGAGTTCAGCTCCATTATGGAATACATTAATGAACTCGTAAGTGAAGATTGTCTCACGATCATTGGAACCGCATATGATTCTGAAATGAAGGACAATATCAGCGTTACGGTGATTGTGACCGGCTTTGATGATCGCCTGAATGATGATTCTGAAAAAAAAAGAGATTCTTTTTCGATGAATAGTATTAATCAACCAACAATTAATACCAGAGATCCGAAAAAAGAAATGTTCTCTCCCTACAAATCGGAAGCTTCTATAGAACCATTTATGTCTTCTTCCGAGGAATCAAAGTCGGAAGAAAGTGACCTTTTTATTATTAAACCGACAACTAATGAAGGCAACTCATCTGAAAACAGAATGATATCGGTCACCGAAGATGCCTTGGATGAACCTTTATTTTCACCGGTTGATAGATTGCATCAACCCTACCAACCAAAAAATGGGGACTCTGACCAAAAAGATTTTCCGCCTAAAAATTTCTCCAGACACGATCCCAGCCTCACAGAATCAAGAGAATTGCCTGCCTATACCAGAAGAGGATTAAGCCTTGATCTCAGTACTGGAAACAGATTGTCAAACTCCAGCATCGATGAAGATGGAAAAGGTGGATTTACAGTCTCTAATGAAAATAAACACCTGCATTCGCGACCAGACTAGTTAAAGGCTCGACTTTAAAAAAGCTGAGGCTGTCTCAAAAGTTCGAGACAGCCTCTTTTTATATAGGATTTGTTACGATATTTAAACCCATTCTCGATATGGTTCGTATTCTCCTGCTTTTTGTACTGCTCTCAGTGTCTTTCTCAGCTTCAGCTCAGGAATGGGTTAAAAAATTGAATGACCCAAATTGCAATATCATTGAAACTTCTAAATTGTTTAATGAGTATTGGAAAAATAAGGAAATCCAGAAAGGAAAGGGCTTTAAAGCCTTTAAGCGTATGGAATACATGCTGTTTCAACGCTCTTATCCTTCCGGCAAAAAAAATGACCCAACCCTTGCCTGGAACGAAACCCTGAAATTCAGATCTCTGTACTCAGGAACGGGCAAAGCCAATCGAACAGCAGCTGCTAACTGGACCTCCCTTGGCCCTTCTTCCTGGCAAACAACAAGTTATAACCCCGGAAATGGTAGAGTTAACGGGATTACCGTAGACCCTCTGGATCACAATATCATTTACACAGGGACGCCTTCAGGAGGATTATGGAAGTCTATAGATTGTGGAAACACCTGGACTTGCCTCACAGATGACCTTCCTATTATTGGTACTTCTTGTATAGCTATTCACCCAACAAATACCGATACCTTATATATCGCAACGGGAGATGGTGATGCTTCTGATAATTATAGTTTGGGCGTTCTAAAATCTTATGATGGGGGATTAACATGGAACAATACCGGCCTTAGCTGGACAATCTATCAGTATCATTCACTTAGAACCATTATCATGGATCCAACCAATCCAAATATTTTGCTTGTTGCTGCAGATAATGGAGTGTATCGTTCGGATGATGCAGGAGATACTTGGACAAATACCCTTTCAGGTTGGTTTAAAGATCTGGAATTTATGCCCAATAACCCTCAGGTAGTGTATGCTTCTGGAAATACCTTCTGGAAATCAACGGATGGTGGTTTAACCTTCACACAGATTACCTCAGGAGTACCTCAACAATCGGATGTAAGCAGAATTGCCATTGCTGTTACACCAGCCGATTCGAATTATGTGTATATGATGGTGGGTAGCGCTGCCACTCAGGGGCTATATGGAATATATAAATCTACAGATGCCGGTCTCAACTTCACCCTACAGACAAATTCCCCTAACCTGATGGGATATGCAATGGATGGTTCAGATGGCGGTGGTCAAGCTTGGTATGATATTGCTATAGCTGCTTCGCCAAACAATGCTGAAGAGATTTTTACAGGTGGTGTAAACGTTTGGAAATCAACAGATGGTGGCCAGAATTTTACCATTTCCTCTCATTGGGTTTATGACACGAACAGCTCGGTGGGGTATACTCATGCAGATATCCATTTCCTTACATTTTATGGTGATTCCCTGTATTGCGGTTCTGATGGAGGCATTTTCAGAACTCCTGATTTTGGTTCAACATGGGATAATCTTTCCTTTGGTATTACCAATGCCCAATTTTATCGAATGGGTGGTAGTTACACAGATGCCGATCTAATTTATGCCGGTGCTCAGGATAATGGTTCCAATAGACTGGACAATACCCAGTGGACCCATGTTTTAGGAGCAGATGGAATGGAAACTCTGGTAGATTATAGCAATTCGAATACCGTTTATTGTACCACCCAATCTGGTGGCCTTAATCGTTCTACAGACGGTGGGCAATCCTTCTCCTATATCGCAGGAGATATCACAGAATCAGGAGGTTGGGTAACCCCTTTTGTTATTCATCCTACCGACCCTCAAATAC
>Ga0209598_10001674_pt1 | contig 17902 bp, 16 predicted proteins | sample M_140807_EF_Meta_FD_187317 | JGI IMG/M metagenome (GOLD analysis project Ga0209598, IMG submission 187317) | Freshwater microbial communities from Lake Montjoie, Canada to study carbon cycling - M_140807_EF_MetaG (SPAdes) (version 2) | ecosystem: Environmental > Aquatic > Freshwater > Lake...
CGAGCGTTGAGCGAGTCGAGCCACCCAAATCACCACTGCGTTTCATGCTTTTTATGTCTTTCAAATGACTCCTTTAAAAAGGTGGGCTGAATAGTTACCCGATGAGGTTTGTAAAGAATGCTGGTCGAAAAGAGCAACTATTGTCCTTCAGGCTTACAAAAATTGTTCTATTAGGAGATTTGAACCAAACTATTATCGGGAAAATGAACTTGCTTACTTCGATAAATCAGTATTATAGCCGATTTTAGTCCAAAAAACATCTTTCGATAGATTTTGGTACGCCGTTTGCTCAAGAAGTCTTTAAGAATGCGGTATCCGGTCGTAATTCTTGAAGAGGTTGATCGCTTGGTTGTCTCTAGGGGGGTTATATGGATTTTTGGAATAGGTTGATCCTTCTGAGTTCATTAGTTGTCGCCGCGCCGGTTTTGGCGGAGATGGGAGGTGTGGCGGAAGGAGGGACAGATTGGGAGCAAGTTCGGGAAAGATTACTAACGGAGTGTGGGGACCCTGATTTTTCGGATACGGTTGAGCAATGGTCCGTGCTGTCGTGTTGGGAAAAATCGGTTGAGGGACTGGTTGATTCGGGAGAGGTCTCAGTAGATATTGCTTCCGCCTTCTTCATGGAAATAGAAGTTAGAAGATCATTCTTGGAGGGAATCCGAGAAGGAGAGGCGAGCTGTAGACCAGAGGATGATTCTGGATTTGATGATGAAGAGATCGATGGAGAGGATGGTGGGTACGATAGCGATGCCGAGGATGATGCCGAAATGGTGACGGTGTGCCACCGCTCAGGGCAAGGAAAGCAGGGCGATGCGGTTACGATTGAGGTGCCGGCGGATGTTGCGGATAGGTTAGTTGAACTTGGAGGCTACCAAGGGCCGTGCTCTGATGCCGATGAGCGGCGTTCGAAAGCTCCGGCTCCATCAGCGAAGAAAAGTGATTTAAAGAAGAAGGGGGGTGAAAAGGTTGCCGCTCGAGAAAATAAATCAAAGGCTGAAAAGGCAAACAAAAATTCTGGAGTAAAAAAGAAGGGCGGAAAGAAGCAGTCTTCAACCTCAAAAAATCAAAATAGCAAGAAAGCAAAGAAGGGCGGGAAGCGATAAGAGAGCTAAGAGAGCAAGGGGGTTGAACCAGTTGGAGCACCAGCGCTTAATTAAGCACTGGTGCTCCAACTTTTTTTGCATTAATCAACAATTCCCCTAGCCTACATCGGCTGGAAGCTTTCCGGTGAGAGAACGCAAGAACGTGACGATTGATGCAGTATCCTCTTGGTTTAGATCCCTTCCTAATTGATGTTTGCCCATCAATCGTACAGCCTCCTCGAGCGTGGCAACCGATCCATCATGAAAATATGGAGCAGTCTTTTCGGTATTTCTGAGTGAGGGTACCTTAAAGACGAAACGATCTGCTTCGTTTTTTGTAATGCTAAATCTTCCAAGATCGGTGGTCTGATACGGCACGACAAGACCTAACTTTTGGTACATTCCGCCGCCAACAGTTACTCCGTTGTGACATGCGCCGCAACCCGTCGCGACAAAGGTTTTTAGTCCGGCTTTTTCCTCTGTTGTTAGCGCAGAATCATCTCCCGCAAGATAGCTGTCGAATCGGCTCGGGGTCATTAAAGTTCTTTCGAAAGCACCGATCGCTAATCCGACGTTTGCAAAAGTTGTCGGTTCCTTCTCGCTTGGAAATGCCTTCCGAAAAAGTGCTGGATAGTCTTTATCCTCACGAAGCCGTTGAACGACCGTCGCTTCATCTGGCATCGCCATTTCTCCTGGATTGAGAATTGGGCCGAGCGCTTGAGCCTCAACATCGGCTGCTCGTCCATCCCAAAATTGAGCAATATGCAGCGCAGCGTTATAGACCGAGGGGGAGTTTCTTCCGCCTCGGTGCCCTTCGTGACCGAGAGATGTGGGTTCGTTATCGACACCAAAATTTGAGAGGGTGTGACACGAATTGCACGAGATCTTTTTTGATTTCGATAGGAGTGTATCGTTGAAAAGTTTTTTACCGAGAGCTACCCGTTCTGGTGATACGGGATACTGAGTTGTGCCAGCATCTTTTGGAAGCGGTTTGAAGAGAGCTCGCTCGTCGGCGTGTGCCGAAGTATTGAGGGTCGCTGTGAGTATTGCGATCGTAATTATTCGCCGCACAGAGCGACGAACAGTGCGAGTCGATCTAGGATTGCTGCTCTGCATAGGGTTGCTCCTCATATTAGTGAGATGAAAAAATGTCTTTGCTTCTGCGTTTGAAGCCTCAGAGCTTTTTAAAAAAACGGGGTCCCGCTGACGGAAAAAGGTTCATCAAAGAATACCTGATACAACACCTTTAGGACTAGCAAAATACCAGTATAAAATGAGATTTGTGAGTTCATTTTTTCCGCGCTGAGTAATAATTTTAGAGCGATAATATGGGGTGCTAATTTTACTCTGCTTGATTAGTTGTGCCGACTTGTCGTGTTCGATAGACTAGCGCCGCTGAGCCCTTTTTGTGAGATGGTACCGCAAGAGCTTCATCGAATTTGCTCTTCTATATTTGCGTGCATGTATATTTGACTTCATGGGGAGCAGCCGATAGCTAATCCCCTGCATCTTAATTCTGGACAAGAAGGGGGGGGCTAAAGAGGGTCCCGGGGTGTTACGTACGGTTAAGGAGAAAAGATGAGCAATGAGGCAGAACTACGGCTTCCTAATGTTACGGTTAAATTGCCGATAATAGAGGGTACAGAGGGCGAAAAAGCGATTGATGTAACATCCCTTCGCTCTGAGACCGGTTATGTAACGCTCGATAACGGATACATGAACACCGGTGCGTGTCGGAGCGCGATAACCTTTATTGATGGTGAGCGTGGTATCCTGCGATATCGGGGTATCCCGATCGAGGTGCTCGCGGAGCGTTCGACATTTTTGGAGACGGCGTATCTTCTGATGTATGGGGCTTTACCGACCCGCGATCAATTGGAAGATTTTTCCGATCAAATTCGTCGCCGCACGATGGTGCATGAAGATGTGAAGGCGTTCTACTCTGGTTTTCCGCGGGATGCGCATCCGATGGCGGTTATGGCCTCGGTGGTAAGCTCGCTTTCGACCTTTTATCAGAGCGACAACTATCTTGAGAAAGAGCTATTCGACCGCAATAGCATCCGGTTACTCGCAAAATTCCCAACAATAGCGGCGTTTGCTTACAAGAAGTCTATTGGCCAGCCCTTCATATATCCGCAAAACCACCGCAGCTATTGCGAAAATTTTCTCCACATGATGTTTGCAACCCCATCGGAGGATTACGATCCCGATCCGGACTTAGTGAGCATCCTGAATTTACTCCTCATCCTTCACGCCGATCACGAACAAAACTGTTCGACCTCGACGGTACGATTGGTTCGAAGCAGTTTGTCGAACCTCTTCGCCTGCATCACCTCAGGAATATGTGCTCTATGGGGTCCCCGTCACGGGGGGGCAAATGAGGAAGTTATCGAGATGCTAAAATCCATTCAAGCGGATGGCGGGAATGTGAAGAAGTATGTTGAGATGGCAAAATCCAAGGAGTCTAAGGTTAAATTGATGGGTTTTGGTCATCGGGTTTACAAAAATTTTGACCCACGCGCCACGATCATTAAGGCTGCGTGCGACAAATTATTGAAGAAGTTGAAAACGCGAGATCCACTTCTTGATATTGCCAAAGAGCTTGAGGAAGCTGCCCTCAAAGACCCATATTTCGTCGATAAAAAGCTTTATCCGAATGTCGATTTTTACAGCGGTATTATATACCGAGCGATGGGCATTCCGATTCCAGCCTTTACCGTGATGTTCGCACTTGGTCGGTTGCCAGGTTGGATAGCACAGGCTCGGGAATATAATGACGAACCAGGAAACAAAATCGGCCGACCTCGGCAGATTTATGTAGGTCCTGAGCTGTCGCAGTATATTCCGATTGAGGACAGAAAGTAGGGATCTTCTAACCTCAGGTTCGATAGTTTAACTGGTTCTATATTTTAAATTATGTCGAACCTGAGGATTAGTTTCCTTTGGACCAATTGGCTCTATTACTTTTCGTCGTGGCCTTTGTAGTTCCAACGCCCCTGACGAATTTCAACTATTTCCTCGTGGGCGGGTCGGTAATAGTGACCCTCTGGATCGAGTCCCGGGGGAACTTCAACCACATCAACTATGGGTGGCGCCCAGACCCCCGGATGTACTCCCTGTTCTTGAGCGGCTATCGCCTCGTATTGCTCTAGCTCAGCGCGCGAACGCGATGTTGAAGAGCACCCGCTTAGAAGCAGTACCATCGATGTACCGAGTAATGTCGCAAAATATATTCTTTTCATAACGTACCTCCCCTTCCTGAACGTCCTTTAGCTTGACTCCCCTGGCAACGTGCTCGCTAACAGATCTCTTACTACCCCAACTGCCGAGCCATCATCGTCTCCCTCGACAGCATTGCCCTCTTGTCGCGCCCGAAGCGCAGCGGCACCCGCTGGAGCAAGGTATACCGCACGCTCTAGCGCCAACCAGAAGTTACCCTCTGACTGCTGAAGAATATCGTTGAACAGTTGGTTGTCATCGCCGTTATTCGTGCTCACCCAGTAAAAGGCAGGTTCGACCGGCAGCGAGAACGCCCCCTCTCCGATATCTGAGGTCATGAAGAATTGCGACTCTACACCCTTGAAGGTCTTGAGCCGAAGAATGACATCTGACTGCTGAGGGTCAAGATTAAATGCTTGAGCTGTGAAATGAAATTTAGACGGGTCTTGGCGGAGAAATATTTTGTGAGCACTGTTTTGCACAATTGCCTGACCACCCTGACCCGCATAAAAGTCCTCCCCTGACTGAGAGGCTGCTATAACTATACCTTTTCGTTTACGGTACAATCTAAATGCAGTTTCTATGGTTCCGGAAGCAGTTTTGCCGATAAGATCGTGAGCCTCATCAAAGACGAGAACTTTTCGGTTGTCGAGCTCATTTGGATCGTTCATGACCGAGTCGGCCCATAGCATCGCTATCTTAAGAAAAACGCGCTGAAGGTCTGGGTTACGATTAAGCGCTTTCAGATCGAAAACTATAAATCGCTCTGCAAGGGTAAGAGCTCCCGGTCTATCAAAAAATCTCGCGAAGGTTCCATCACCGTGATAGTCAGCGGTAAGAAGCGCGATCCTTTGACGTCGCGAAGAAGAGTCCTCGGATTCATCAACTTTTCGGGGAGCGCGCAGCACTGACACCACATCGCTCAGGATAAACTCCCTCCGCATGGGACCATTACGATAGAGTCGATGGGCCTCGGTAACGGAATCGATAACGCTTCCCCTCTCAAGTCGATCAGGCGTTTTTGCTCCTTCAGTCGCCATATCGATAATCAGATCGGCGCACATGTCGATGAGGTCTTTATAATCCTCATTGCTGTTATCTGGGGGAGTTTGTCCGAGGCGGGCGAGAAAGTTCATTGAGGGAGCCTTGGATGGCGATGCCTCGTAAATTCGTCCACCAAAAAGCCTGGCGACTTTATCGAATCCGCACGGTTGACCGACCATTCCTTTATCAAAAACAAAGGTAATCGGTGCGCGCTCGGTCATGCGCCCATCAGCGAGAGTCGAATAGTGTCCTCGACCAAGAGTGATCAAAATATAATTAAGGAGATACGATTTTCCCGAACCGGAAACTCCGCTGATAAGTACGTTCGGCGCAACGTTCGAGTCGAAAAGGTCAAAACCAACCAGCTCGCGATTCCATAAGCTAGGAAGAACAAACTGAGCGCCCGAGCTTCCACGCCAGTTGCCCCACAGCGGCAACATACGCGCTGCCCTCGATGATCGCATGACATTCGTCCAACCAGGTCCATCAGTGGTTGGATCATACGCTCCGGGAAGGGAGTTGATGAATACTCCTAAATCAGAGATCTCATGACTCATCCCCCTTGCACCATTGAGCTGGGGAAATGTGGCTAATGCCTCAGCTGATGCCCGGATCGCTTCGTCCTCAGTTTGACAAATAAAAACCTGATGGAGTCCCGCTCGAACGAGCTGTGCTGCATTATTGTACAGCTCTTGTCTTGCTGATCGTACCGCAGCTATTTGATGCTGAACTTTTTGGTTACTTCTTCCCCTTGCGGTAAATTCTCTTAATCCCAAGGTTGAATCGAGATTGTCGAGCCGCTTAATCTGTTTTGATTTTTCGTCCTTGGATAGTGTGACCGTAATGATATTCTCAAAAGGAGTTGCTTGGAGTGGAGTAATCATCAACGGAAGCATCGCGCGGGGAGGTTTTACCATCGATACCGAGCGGTATACGCGACCATCTTTTACGATAAACCCATTTTTGGGGTGCTTTGCCGCAGTTTCTGATATTTGATTGCTGAGAAGATCTCCCGGATCGTATTCCGGAACAGGAACTGTAGTGCTTCGTCCTCGCCGAAATTGCCCGGCCTTTACACTCCTTCGATTCAGTAAAGGATAGAGAAGGTTAATCAGTTGCTGACCATCCACCCGTCGTGGGGCAAATCCAAGATCGCCAAGCTTGGCAATTTTTCCCTCAACTATTCCTCGAAATTCGGAGGCGTACTGCATAAATTCTGCTCGACGTCGGTCGAGTTGCACAGCTTGTTTTGGGCTAAAAAGTTGATGGAATGCCCGTTTGAGTTGAGCTCCGAATCCTCGAACGGTCCACGGAGGATCGTACCGAAATGAGACAAAGAGCCTCATTTTCCTCGGCCTTCGGTGAAGGTGTGATGAAGATGCGCTCTTACGAATCATACGAACCCACCGTCGCGCCATCCATCCCGCTGGACCAGATAACGGGTAGCCATTTAGTGATCGCTGAAGTACATCCTCAATTTCGAAGGTAGTAATCCAGGAAAACTGAACGCTAATCGAATGATCGAGCGAGTCCATTAGCTCCTGGATCTGCTCACAGGTTTGAAAGGCACCATGATCGGAGACTTTGAGAATCCAGAGTGGTTGGAGCTCAAAAATCGACCATAAGGCAGCGTCGGTGTTTATAAAAAGTTGCGTCTGTTCATCCCAGCGAGCATGGGGCAAGAGAGAATTGAATAGCGCTTCATCCTTGAATAAACGCTCTCGCTGGAGTCTCGATATACTCATCAGGGTATCTCCACGGTCACTACTCAGGCTGTTTTCAAGAGATGAGTAGTTAACCTCGAATTATCTTAATCGCCGCTGAAAATTTCCCGCTCAGGGCGAATTAAGGCAGCCTATCTGCTACCTTCGTGTGTCGGGTCGCTTCGCTCATTTCCCGTAGAATTGTTCTCATTGACATCAACTGGACCTTCGAGTGATCGAAGTTCCTGAGATACGAACGCTCCGCTTAAAATTCGCAGCTCTCGGTTTTCATGATCCACGGTTACTCTTACCTGACCGAGTTCAGCCACCTGAGCTGCGAGCTCATCAAGCGTACCGATAGCTCGCAAGCTTATCTGTCGATCTGCTACAATAGGCGAGCAGTAGTAACCATATCGATATGAATCGGCCAATAGTTGAGCCACCTCAACCAAGCTTTTTTTGTCGACATTAAATTGCATAACCGGCATAAAGCGCGGCGCGCGATTTATGCCGCGTGGTGGTTCCGGAACTGGCTCAGGAGGTCGAACCTGTCTTACCCGACTGTATATTTCTTCAGGAGCATGTTGCCGAGTTGGATAAAACCAATCGTGCCGAACGGAGCGTTGTTTTACGGGAGGCGGCGAAGAGGAGCAGCCCACTCCACCTGAAAAGCTCAGAGCTAGAACTACCACAGCGCTCCAGTGACGCCGGTTTACCACAGAGGGCCGCCCGTCCGATGAGGGCATAAAGAGGAGGGCTCGCTCACGCATGAACATTACTTTCTCCTACTGTTGACCAACCGAGAATGGAACACCTGAAGCTTCTTTCTTTCCCCCATTTAGCTGTTGTTCTAATTCGAAAGAATCCTGCACCGCCCATCTATCACCCAGCACCTTCAGATAATAATAATGGGCTGGCACTAAATCTCCATTTCGATTGAGGTGATCGGGAACCCACATCAGACGCACTACAGCTGGCTGCAATACAGGATTAACCGGTTGCGGAGCCTGTGATGAGCGATATTGAGTCATCGCTTCGAGCGCCTTCCGAGCAGTGTCTTCTTTTGAACCTGCATCGTTGAGAGCTCTGTCGTTATCTTCTCCGAGGTGTGCCTCCGGCTGTGGATCCTCATAAAATGGGTTTAGGATCCGAGAGCCTGTAGCGCACCCCGAAATGCTTAACCCAAGGACCAACAGGATGAAACGGTTCACTAGCACTCCCGACATCGTTCCCTCTCGTACTCTCATCGTGTCACCATTTACCTTTTTGGCCGCGAAGGCGGGCCATTTCGCACTTAATCAAGAATGCCCACCGCGTTAGTTGTGTCGACATCGCCGAGCGCTTCTATTAGCCCATTAATCGTGAATGGTTTAGTAAATACGGCCGTTGCTTCTCTTCCAGATTTCACGTGAACCATCGGCACGTACATTCGCGCTCTCTCCTCGATCATCTGGCTCCATTCACTCCCTGCTTGAGCCACTCCTGAACCAAGAGCCACCTGACCCGCGTTCTGAATAACTTCCTGATTCAAGCCTAAAGCGGTCTGATTGTTCTGGATACCTCCCCGCCGTAGTCCCTGACCGGCGCCATTAACCGCAGCAGCAAGAGCAACTCCGGATAGGACCTTTCCGAATGGGTCTATAGCAACACCTGCGAGGCCTCGGATACCATCCTCTCCGACTACCCACCCATCGATGTCTATCGTTTTTTGTTCGCCAGTCGGAAGTTGATAGGTCATACTTGTCAGCCGAAATAGAACGCGTTGATCAACGAGCGAACCTTGCGCCGCGGCGATAACCCGAGCTTCACCGAGCGGTATCGCTGATCCATCAGGGCCGTAGACCTCGCTAATTAATTTCAACAAAACGGGATAAGGTGTTCCATCAGTTGGCGCATTAACCCCCGCCATCAGCTTTACCCTAACTGAATCCCCCGCCCCGACAAATGCGACTCGCTGAGGCGTTGGGGTGGGGGCCGGACCTACCTCTGCGTCTTCTAGACCAAACGACTCGATCTCATCGGTCTCCTCCTCCGGCGGTGCTTCCGATGGTGAAATTCCCACAGGTTGAGGTTGCTGAGAGCCTGCGTTCGCGGAGTTGTCCTCCATTTTATCGATCATCTTCTTGAGGATCGTTGCTGTTTTTTCTTCGTACTGAGTGAGTCGTTTTGTCAGATTTTCATTTCTTCGTTGCGCTTCGTCATTTTGATTTCTCAATTGAACGAGTTCTTCGTTGAATCTACTCGCGAGGTCGGAAGCCGCTTCATTAGTCTCAACGACTTTATCTTGCTCAACGGGCCCTCTAGGTCGCGAGAATCGTACCCCTCGATTAGCAACAGGATTTGCGAGGAAATAGTAGGTGATTGCAAGCAGAACCACGGCTGCTATTCCGGTTTTTCCCTGTCGTGTTGCGAGCCATAACTTCAGATCGTTTAGCTTTTGCTTCATCGCTCAGTACCTTCTACATCTTCTTACTCATATTCAGCCCAACGAATCGAGCTGTCACGCTTCCGCTGCTCACCGCTTTGAACGGGTAATTATATATAGCTTTGTCTTGTGTTTTGCGGCGGCTTGCTGTTCAACATTTAGTGGCTGTGCTGTCAGTTCCCAATCTTTTGCTGATATCGCGAGAGTTCCATCAATCCGGAAGCTCCCTGCATTCAGCTTCTGCGAAGTTTGCAGAAGATTCTCTGCGTCAACAACATATCCCCACAGATTTGGTCCAATAAAGATCCGATCAATTTTAGCGACAATCGTTCCGTCACTTAAAACCGTCTCTCCCTTATGAATCTGACTGACCCGATAACCGGTAATGCCTGTCTTCCCAAATTCCGCATTGAGAACCATTTCACGCATCAGGCCGCTTACTTGGTTGGGCGGGGCATAGTCGAATTTTTTCTCTTCTGAGGGTTGTTGTTTGTCATTATCATCACCTGAAGATACCCCCGAGGTAAGTGAGTCCTCTATCCGAACCATATCATCTCGAGGGTTTTCCGGTGATGCTCGATGAACCCGAATTGAGTATGATTTGCCATTATCAAGACGAACGATGATCGCTTCGCCTCCCTCATTAAGGCTGTCCTGCCCGAAGATGACTAGATCGGTACCCTTTCTATCGAGGTTGAGGCTCGACTGTTTTTTCTTGAATCCCCCAGCAATTGCTGACGGGAATTGAAGCTGAGTCGGCTCTCCCGGCCTCACATAAACCGATATCTCTCGGCCTCCATACTCAAGGTCTCGAGCATAGCTACTCGAAGAGAATATAAGGCAAGCAGCTGCCAACACGATTTTTGTGATCTGTCGGGGACTTTGCATAATATGCCGAGAAATGAAGTTACTATTATCGTGACTCATCACTTTTTCCTCTCTACTCCCCAACCGTTTTCTTCTCAAGCCGCAGACCAGTTATCACCACCCCGTACTCATTGAGTCTGTTTCGGGGGCGGGTCTCGAGCGTTACATGATAAACCCAGGTGCTCACGGGCAACTCTTTTCCAGATACAATTTTAACCCTATCCCCCTCAAAAGTGACCGTAGCATCGCCCCGTCCCCGTGTGAGGGTGGTTTTTGTTGGGTCAATAAGAAAAACTTGAGTCCGCTGGGTCTGTTCAATCGCTTTAAGATCACCTTCAAGCATCTGTTGACCGAAGCTCGTCAGTAACGGTTCAACAACCCGCTGCTCTGCTTCTAGCATCTGACGACGAGCTGATTTTGGACTATAGCTGCTGATTAAATTGACGAAATCAGTAGCTGCATCCACCAAAATAGGGTCTGTAAGCTGGTCGACAGAATATTGTCCAGGGAGCGGCTTTTGAGGGACGTTCAGAATAGTGGTGCGATTACCGTATACCCACATCGAAAATATAATCAACGCCAGGGTTGCAGGTATCTGAAGTAGCGCAATTGCTCGCCAAAGAACTGCCTGATCTTGGTAGAGCTCCCACAGCCTGAGGGTGTCCGATTCCCCTTTTGGGGCGCGAACTGTGGTGTCTTTTATTGTCCCTTTGAGCCGACTATCGACCGCCATTTCGTTTCCTCCCTGCTAGAAGGTTCGGTTGAATCGGATCTTCGCTATCTTCCGGCGTTGTAGGAAAGAGCTTGTCGAGGGCGAGCTCTCGATACCGACTCTCGGGCGAAAGTTCTCGAACTCGGCAGCCACTCCACAGATCTCGGATCACTGCGGGAGCGGGTATCCCGGGCGGAGAAAATCCCATCAGCACCATCGCATAGTTGCGCACACCCCGCTCCTCATCAGGAACCATCATTCGTATCGAACGGAGTCCAAACGCTGTAAAAATCCAGGAAGCGAGCATAAAGGGCATACCGACCGATACTTCGTTTTGGAAGAATATCTCTTTTACTATTATAAAGACCATAAAGCCTGATCCGAGCTCCATTAGCTTGCAGCCCATGAAGGTCCAACCTTCATTCAAGCCCTGAATTTCCTCCCCATTATCCATTATGCCTCTTGCTGATTTCTCGAAAAAACGTCGATCTCGAGCGTTGCCCCTCCGATTTCCAGAATCGTGTTGAGGATTCTGCCACTACTTTGGTCGTTCCTCTTCAGCGAGTAGCCGTCGATCGGGGCTAAACGAAACCCCTCCCGAGGTTACTCTGGGCTGCGGGTCGAGCACCCGTTCAAGCTCGTGCGCCCTCTCTGCAACTGTTCCCCTCCATCCCGATGGATCTATTAGGGTCGGCAGCTCCGCTACCCGTGTTCCTGCATCGAACTCTCTTAGAGCCGCTAGAAGCAGTGAGCGGGCGCGGGTGTAGTGCCCGATTGCCCGAGCTGTTTCTTGCTCCGTTGCTGCACCGTTAAATTCTTGTGCTTGGCAGGTGGGAGATTGGAGAAAAAGGGCAGCGACGAGCCCGCCTAGCACCGAAAGTTTTATAACGAGATTTTTCATTACTATATCTTCCCTCAACCTTTCCAGCCTTGGAGATTTAAGAACCGTTTCTAAATACGGCACCAGCTCAGACCTTCTCCCCCTGTTATACATCGTCAGCTTCTCCCTGATACTCAATAAATTAAGTCAAATATAAAAACGGGGGTTCGTCGGCGCACCTTGAGCCCTAAAGGGTGAGGAACTTTTGCTCCTTGTTCTCCGTTTGCCCTGTTTCGGGTGGGGTACGCTTCGCTGCAAAAGGGGAAGCACTTTAACGAAGGCTACGATGTTCGAGGAAAAAAGTCACGAGAAGTTAGGGGATTATGCGTTGAGATTAGGGTTGCAACTCATTCTTGGTTTTGAGTCCTCAGTCGCCTTTTCTCCTTGTATCTTACAAGGGGGGCAGTTTTAAGTGAGCATCAAGCCCGATGGCATGAAGAAGGGCCAACATTCTTAGTTCAGAAAAGCGGGGACCGATAAGCTGAACTCCGACCGGCATTCCTGTTGCCGAGCGGTGGGTGGGGAATGCAAGAGCGGGTAGTCCGAGGATGTTGGTCATCGCGCTTGAGAGGAAAACCTCGTGAGATTCGAGCTGTCGCGAACCGATTGAGAACCGATCGACGCCATGGAGCGGGGGAGTTACAGCTGCAACGGGTGCAATCAGGAGATCGACATCTTTGAACAGAGTGTGTGCCGCGCGTCGAATTTGCTCGACCCGGTTGAGCATTAAAAGAATCCCCTCGGGGCTCAGGGCGGGGAGTCGCTGTCGTACCTTCTCCCGAAGAGCGGTGAGTCGAGTGCCATCATCGGCAGAAGTTCGAGGGGTTCCAAGCTCTGCGTAGAGGAGATCTTCTGCCGCTATAACCGCTTGAACGCTGAGCACGATAAACGGCTCAAGGGTGCGATCCAGAAGGGTGCTCGATATATATTCGACTGCGATTCCGTTATCCTCGCACCGTTTTGCAGCGATGGTGAGGCCCGCGGTGATCTCCTCTTCGACCGGAATCCCGAGGACTGAGGAAATTATACCGACCCGCCGAACCTTAGCGCCGACGGGATCAGGGTGAAGTCCGAATGGATATGAGGTGGAGTAGGGGTAAGCACGGTCGAAGCTTCGGAGCGCTGAAAATACTATTTCTAAATCCTCGGCACTTCGAGCAAGAATACCGGGCACAGCAAAGGTGCTGGTGAAACAGTGGGTATCCTCGGCTAGTCCAGATTGTGGTAACAGCCCGTGAGTTGGTACGAGCCCGTAGAGCCCGCAAAAAGAGGCGGGCACCCGAATCGAGCCGCTCGCGTCGACACCAAGGCCAAAGAGTGCTCCTCCGGTGGCGACGATAACTGCATCCCCACCCCCTGAGCCTCCGGGCGTTCGAGCTGAATCAAGAAAATGGGTCGTTTTTCCGAATCGGTCGTTTTCTGTAAAGAAAGCCTTACCAAATTCTGTTTGGTTGCCCTTTGCTATGCAGATAGAATCTTGATGGAGCGCAGTTTTAATTAGCGGGTCTGAATCAACCGCTCGCTCAGAGGAGCGAAAATGTGTGCCCATTGAACGGGGGAGTCCCTCCACCCGAATATGATCTTTCGCCGAAAATGGAACTCCAACGAGTAATCCCTGTTTTTCGCCCCGACCTATGCTCGCATCGAGCTCCGTTGCTCGCGCGGTACCGCTTTCTTCATTAATATAGCACGCCGCATTAGTAGAGTTATTCCACCGCTTGAGGGAATCGAGATGCGCGAGCGCTACATCCTTACAAAGGAGGGTGCCTGCCCGAATACGGCGGGTAAGAGAGCGAATTGAGAGGGCGAGGGTATCCATCAAAAAAGCTCACTTATGGTTGTGGTACAGCGTTCTAGGCATGGCCTTACGACCCTTCCCTACCTTCTCATCATGACGCCGAGGGGCGTAATCCGCCAGAGGAAAAGCGGCCGATGTGCCGAGTTACGGGAGCGATATCAATGACCTCAAATAGTTCTAAGATGCCGATTTTAATCGTTGACGATAGCGCACAGTTTCGGCGGGTCCTCAAAATGATTATCACCCGAGCACTCGGTATGGGCCCCGTAGATGAGGTCGATAGCCCTGGTGAGGCGATACCCCTTATTCGTGAGGGAAAATTCGATGGGGGTGTGCTCTTTGTCGACCAATATTATCCGGGAAATGAGGATGGCTGTTTTTTAATCCGTACTCTGCGCGATGAGGGTGTCCTTGAAAAAGTATCTACGGTTCTGATGACCTGTGAGCCCTCACCTCGCTTGCTTAGGGAGGCACGGGATGCCGGAGCGGTCGCGATGATCGCTAAGCCGTTTGACGAGGGGATAGTGCGCAACTGTTTTGCTGAGTGCGCGCGCCGGCGGCAGTTTGGATGAGGCTTTAGGGTGGCAAACTTTAAGGAGAGCTGCGTTTTTTTGTTTAGGTCTGTTCAGAATTAGGGTGATGGAGTGAGGCTAAAACGACCTAGACGGCCAAATTTATAATAACCTTGGAGTTAAGGACGATATCTATTCAGATCGGAAATTGGAGTAACCTCCCGCAAACTCATTCGGAGTGCTACACTCTCAAAGCAATCCGTTAAGAGTTGCGGGGGTAGTCTCATTCCGAGGGCGAAATAGTCACCATGAAGCTTATATCAAATCGCATCAGGTCGACGAACCCTTCCTCAAGTGTGGAAAAGGCGGATCCTTCATCCGCTGAAAAACAATCCGAAATCAGCGATTCAGCTCCGCCTCCTGTAGTAACAACATTGCCCTCTGGTTCAGTGGGTGAGGGAACAGCCGAAGAGCTGCATCGGGAACGAGGAGGGCGAAAATCTGAGAGTGACCCAGCTGGTGGTTTGGGTGTGGGAGGAGCAGTAGCGCGAGGGGGGCCGCTAAGACAGTTAAATACCCTTCCCGCTGAAGAAGATAATCCATCAACGGCTGATAGCTCCGAGCCTCCTCCGCCCCCACCGATAGATTCGCCGGTTGAGGCAGCCGAATCGCGCAGCGGTTCAACTCCCGTAACTATCTCAGAGGATCGTCATCAGATCACCTGGGTGATGTTGCGGCTGCTGGCGGCAAACGGAAAGGTGAAAGCTGCCGATGGCTCAGATCTGTTGGTGACGTTTCTCGGCGAGGAACCACCGCTCGGGGATGTATTTCAGATAGAGGCCATCAGTCCAGATATGGAGCAGCGCAGTATGACCGTTGTTGTTCTCGCAAATCAGCAGTCGATTGAGGTGCTCGGAGGTCAAGAGACTATAGTTGTTGATTCCGCTCCTTTTCAGATAGAGCGTCAACCCATAACGACCTCTCAAGAGCTCGCAGAAGCTATATTCAAATTCATCGAGATCGAGCTTCGTCCGATGGGGGACCTGTTAGTGAAATCAGCCCGAGAAATGTTCAGTTCGGGTGACTACTCGGGCGAGGGAGAGTGATAAAATTGGTGAGGTTGTGAGGGTTAGAATCAGTATCGAATGGGGCGTGTTGTAAATCCAGGCCTATCTTCCGATTGAAGAAAGCGCGGAAGCTAGTCTCGATTGTTGGTTTTGAAGATTTCCCATTAGGGATTCAAATCGCGCGAAGCGAGCTCTGGCCTGGTCCTCGGCTTGCGTTATAACCTTTTCAGCCTCTGAGATGCGTTTGTTACTGTTATCAATTGATAACTTATTCCCATTTTCGACTCCATCGATGAGCCCGTTAAATCGAGTATAGTTATCGATCGTGCCGCCCGTTAATCCTATCTGATCAGCAAATGTTTTTAGGAGGGTCTCGACAGATGATGGTTCACTCGTTACTGCGGCTCGAAATTTGGTCGCATCGAATGAGAGAGTTCCATCTCTTTGTGTTGCAATTCCTAGATCGGCGAAAACACGAACTGCAGAGCCGGATGGTGCTTGTGTTGATGATACAGCGGTGCGAAGTGCGCTGATGATCCCTTCGTCAACGCTCGTTTTGGTAAGAGGACCAAATGTATTAACTTTTTCCTGTTTTGATTCCTCCTGAGTTACCTGGTTACCTTCATTCACGAAGGTAATTATTTCGTTTAACCGATCGACAAAGTCGCTCATCAATTGAGTGCTGCCCGTAACGTTATCCCGAACGGTGACAGTGGAGTCTCCCAGTGAGCGGAGGTTCAGAGACAGGCCTCGTACAACATCGGTGACGGTATTTGAGGGGCGAGTGATGGTTCCTGAAATTCCGGAGATTGAAAATTGCGCATCTGCCGCGCTCTGCGTTGTACCGCTTTGAAGCGCGGCAGTGCCTTTGAGGAGCTCAGAGCCGGTAGGGTTTACGAGAGCAACCGTTCCATCTTGAGTTCCCTCGCTAATTGCGGTCACAGAGAGCGCATAGCTCGGAATGGCCGCTGTACCGACATTGACAAGCGTTGCTACTGCTTTTGATGACCTATCATTAAAGCTTGCAACGAGCTCAGCAGGTGTTGTGGTATTGGATAGTTCGAGATCAATAGTCTCCTGTGAGCTTCCAAGACCGACAGCAATCGATACTGTCCGGCTCTCTGCAGACGCAGAGTTGTCGATTGCAGCATTTATTACTGAGGATGTACTGCTCCAGCGATCTCCGAACGAAAATACCCCATTTTTTGCGATCTGCGATACAGTTACCTCATACGATCCACTCGGAGTTCCGCGTCCCGCTGCAGCGGTTAGAACTGCTTCATCTGATGTTGAGGCATTTTTCTCGAGGGGGCCTCCGGACAGAGTGTTAAATTTATTCACCTGGGTGCGGAGTCGAGTGAGGCGCGTTGTCAGAGTGCCGAGCGCATCGTTCGTGTCGGTGAGCTCTTGTACCCGTTGTTGGAGCGGAGTTACGCGGGATTGTCGAGATGCTGCAGAGGTAGCCCGAATTAGGCTCTCGGTATCGATACCTGATGCAATGCCTGCGAAGCCGAGTGTCGCCATGGAATAGTCCTCAAGTTATGAAAAATGCAAACGGCAGTGCTCTATAACCTCCCCCCAAAGAGGCTGAGGGTGATGATTCGTAAAACTAATGTGCCGGAAATTATTTCCCTATTCGGTGAGGAACGGGCAGATATCGTGCCAGTTAGGTTGAGCTCTGGGTAATTTTAAAAAAAACTACCGGTTGATTAGCAACTCTCCTCCCTCTCGTGTCGATCACAGAGAGAAACTTTTTTTTCTCTCTCGGAGGACAACACAGATGGGCTGCCACCCGCGCATAGAAACAAACGAACACTCAGACTTTATCACCAGTCGAACCAGAGATTCTCGCCTCTGGTTCGTCAACAACGAATCGCTCGAGCATCGTATCCTCGGACTAACCGCCAAATACGCCACTCGCCGTACAATTACCCTCTACGGCTTTGCTATCGAAGGAAACCACCTACACATCGTTGCGCACAACAACAAAAAAAATCGCGCTCATTTTTTGCGTGACCTTAAATCAACAATAGCCCGCGCCGTTCCCCGACACACACCCTCATATTCGGGCGGTGGAGTCTGGGGAAGGAGATACTCAAACGAGTTTCTCGGCGATCACTCTGATGTCGAGAACTACTTTTTTTACACCGTCCTTCAGCCAGTAAAAGATGGCCTTGTTGAAAAAATCTCCGACTACCCGGGCTACAACTGCTTCCACGATGCGGTGTGGGGAATAAAGCGAAAATTCAAAGTAATGAACTGGACCGCCTACTACAAAGCCACTCGGTGGGGTCAAAAGGTAAACAAGAAAGACTTTCTCGAGGAGTTCACCCTTGAATACGCAAGACTTCCCGGCTACGAACATCTCTCCCAGAGAGAGTACGCCCTATTGATGACCCGTCGCCTCGAAGAGCGCCGTCAAGAGACTCTCAAAGCCCGAGACGCTGAAGGAAAAGGATTTCTCGGACGAACCGCTCTCAAACGAGTTGAGCCGGGCTCGCTCCCAAAATCCACAAAAACCTCAACCCTAACCACCCATCGCCCCCGCGTCCTATCAAAGTGCGACGCTCGCCGCGCTGAAATGAATGATTGG
>Ga0209598_10001677_pt1 | contig 17879 bp, 13 predicted proteins | sample M_140807_EF_Meta_FD_187317 | JGI IMG/M metagenome (GOLD analysis project Ga0209598, IMG submission 187317) | Freshwater microbial communities from Lake Montjoie, Canada to study carbon cycling - M_140807_EF_MetaG (SPAdes) (version 2) | ecosystem: Environmental > Aquatic > Freshwater > Lake...
GAAACACACCAAGGCCCTAAAACCATCTCTATCTCCAACCCTGTGGTAGAGGAAGGCAATGCTATTTTAAGTGAACTGAGTAGTTTTGTAGAAGCCATTGAAAATGACGGACCTACTGTGGTCAGTGAAATTGATGGTTACTTAGCGATGGAAGTGGCACATCAAATTTTAGATAAAATAAGTAAGTCTGCTTCGGTAGTCAATCAGTCCGCAGAATAATTTTTTTAAAATTATTGGATGCAACTTAGCGTACTATTGAAAAATATTTTGAAGAAAAGTATAATCCTACTCCTTCGATGCTCTTTTTGCTAGTATATAATTAGCAATGGCTAAATCCAATGGCCTTGTGATTTTAATATTTTCATATTCTCCATCTATCAAATAAACCTCCGTCCCACTGGCTTCTAGCACATTGGCTTCATCTGTAAAGGCTGGTTGATAGGCTTGTTCAAAAGCTTTGATTAACAATGCAGCTTGAAAAGTTTGTGGCGTTTGTACCATCATCACATTTTCTCTATTCACTAGATGGTGCTTTGCCCCTTCAACAATTCTAATGGTATCTGTTGAACGCACCGCAGGTATCGCTGATCCTTTTTGTAAAGCTTGTTCATAACATCTTTGAACCAAAGCAGGCGTTAACAAACATCTTACTGCGTCATGTACGAATACGATAGCATCAGGATCTACTTGCGCCAAACCATTTTTAACAGATTGAAAACGCGTATCGCCTCCAGCGACAATTTGAAACTGCTGTGTGCATCCACTTGATGCAATTAAATTTTGTCCCTCTTGAATATAATCTGCTGGTAATACAATCACAAAATTGATATCCCAAAACGCAACTGCAAATTGGATTACCGAATGTAATAAAATAGATTTGCCTTCAATGTCTAAAAATTGCTTAGGTAATATAGCGCCCATTCTTTGTCCAGTTCCTCCGGCTACGATGATGGCTGTTTTTTTCATGGTCTATTTTACGAATGCGATGTAACTAATAATTTTTTTACTTCCGTTGCTAATACATTTTTATCAATTGGTGCGGTACCCACTAATTCGCAAACCAATCCACCTGCTATATTCGCTATTTCTGCCGCCAATGCCATGTCCTTTGAATAGGCATACACCAAGGAAGCCACTGCAATCACAGTATCTCCAGCGCCACTAACATCTGCGATATTGCGGATATGTGTTGGGATCAATGCTTCCTTATTTTCTTGTGCATAAAATACCCCATGTTCAGACAAAGTGATAAACGAAATCGTATGTTGCAATGCTGCTTGTAATGCATGGTGCACTTGTTGCATATGTGCAAGATCCACTGTTGGAATCTCCATTTTCAAACCCTCTTTCACCTCCTTTAAATTAGGTTTAAACAAGGTGCAATTTTTATAGGCTAAGAAATTCTTTTGCTTTGGATCCACCGCTGTTGGAATCCCTTTTTGATTGCAATAAGCAATAATTGTCTCAATGATTTCTTTGGTTAAAACCCCTTTATTATAATCCTCTAATATGATCAATGCGGGTTGCTCTTTTTCTACGTAGGCATAAAAATTGTCTAATAATGCTTTGGATTCTGCATCACTAATGTCGTGGGTATTTTCATGGTCTAAGCGCATCATTTGTTGATTGCGTCCCATGATCCTCACTTTATTCGTCGTCACCCTAGATCCACTTGAATGAATGTATTGCGTATCAATCCCATCGGCTTTTAAGAGGGTATTTAATTCCTTTGCCTCGGCATCCATGCCTACAACTGCAAACAATGTCGTAGGCGCTCCTAAAGCCCTTAAATTCAATGCTACATTGGCTGCACCGCCTACCCTAGTTTCCTTTCGTTGAAGGGATACAATGGGCACAGGTGCTTCTGGTGAAATTCGGTCAACACCACCCCACCAATAAGTATCCAACATAATATCGCCTACTACCCCAATTTTAGTGGTAGCAAAGCCCTCAAACAATTGATTGAAGTGATTCATATCCATCATTTAAGATGCGGTTTTTTGATTACGCAATGCCAAATAATACAATGGCACCCCTAATAAAGTAATGATTAAACCAGGCCATGTGAAATTTGGCTTATAGATGATTAGCAAGACACAAAAACAAGTACCCATCAAAATATAAATGGCAGGTAATACTGGATAACCAAAAGCTTTGTAAGGTCTATCTAATTCAGGTCTTTTTTTACGAAGAATAAATATCCCGATGATTGTAAGGATATAAAAAATCACTACAATAAAGGATACCATGTCCAATAAGTCGCCATACCTTCCACTTAAACAAAGTAAGCCTGCCACAATACATTGTGCCCAAAGCGCCCAAGCAGGAACTGCATGCTTGTTTAAGACGCCTGCCTTTTTAAAGAACAACCCATCCTGCGCCATCGTATAATACACCCTTGCACCTGCAAGAATTAATCCATTGTTACAACCAAATGTAGAAATCATGATCATAACTGCAATCACATAGGTACCAATATTGCCAAAAATTACATTGGATGCAGCTACCGCCACACGATCTGCGGGTGCATTGGCAATCTCATTTAAAGGAAGGACGCTCAAGTACATTAGGTTCGCCGAAATATAAATCAGTGTGACAATTAATGTGCCTAAAAAAAGACTCAACCCAATATTGCGTTTTGGATTTTTAATTTCACCTGCAATAAATGTAACATTGTTCCATGCATCGCTACTAAAAATAGAACCTACCATCGAAGCTGCGATTGCACCTAAGATAGCTACACCAAAAATGGGAGTAGTACTATTATCCGTTGCAATTGTTTTCATCTCCCATGCATTCGCCCAATTGGCATCCCAAATACTTGCTTTTGATGCTAATAAAAAACCAAATCCAATCAAGCCAAATAAGGAAGCTAATTTAGTAATGGTAAAGGTAGATTGGATCATCTTCCCACCTTGAACACCCTTGGTATTGATATAGGTTAGCAGGATAATCGTTACAATAGATAAAATTTGTGCAGGATATATTTTTAAGAAGCCTATTTGCATTAAAATATTTGCATCTGTCATTTCTAAAGAAGGAAAGAAATAACCTGCAAATTTACTGAATGCCACACCCACTGCAGCAATCGTGCCTGTTTGTATCACAGAGAAGAAACTCCAGCCATATAAAAATCCTAGTAAAGGATTATAAGACTCTTTTAAGTACACATACTGTCCTCCCGCTTTTGGAAACATCGCACTCAATTCACCATAACTTAATGCTGCTGTCAAAGTCATGAATCCGGTTAGCAACCATACCGCTACTAACCATCCAGCAGAACCTACGTTCCTGGTAATGTCTGCACTCACAATAAATATTCCGGAACCAATCATGCTTCCTGCAACAATCATTGTGGCATCAAATGCAGATAAACTTGGTTTAAATTCTGTTTTTGTATCTGACATTATTTCTTGTATTCCGCGTTAAGCCCTTTTACAATATCAGAAGTGATATCAAATGTGGTGTCTTTATAATACATTAGGTCTGTATTACTAGCAAATACGTATGCGAATTGCTTATCCTTATTGTACTTTAAAATAAAAGCTTCTATTTTCTTTTTTACTTCCTGTAATTTTCTATAACTCTCCTCTTGTAACACATGAGACAATTGTTGCTCTGTATTGGCATAATTTTTTTCTAATTGTTGCAACTCTTGTTGTCTTGCAACAACTTCTCCTTGAGATAAATACTGACCATTCTTTTGAAGATCTTGGTACTTAGCAGAAAACGCATTTTTAAGTGCTGCCAATTGCTTTGCATTTTCCATGTCTTTTAATTGCAATGCATCTTTCACATCTTTAAAAAAGATATAGTTATTTTGAATAGAATCTATTTCAAAATAAGCTACTTTGGTTCCACCTGCTGCTTGCATTGTAGCTTGCTTGCTAGTAGCAGCATCACCACTAAAATGTAATACATACAAGATAATTACTGCCAATGCTAATACACCATTCATCACCCAATTAGTCGACTTCATTTTGAATTATAATTTATTTGATTGTAGGCAGGTCGCCCTACCCTATAAAAATAAGTAAAATATATAAAACCTTGTATTTAAAGCAAAAAAAAAGCAGGAAATAGTACTATTTCCTGCTTTTTAACAAAATCAATTAAAGCGCTTATTCTTCCTCATCAAAGCTCATTGCCTCTCGAGTTGTAGCCAACACTTCATATTCTTCCTTACTTCCTACGATCAATTTTTCGAACTCCTTTTGACCAGTACCTGCAGGAATTAAGTGACCTGTAATTACATTCTCCTTTAATCCTAGCATTAAGTCCACCTTGCCTTGAATAGCAGCCTGACTCAATACTTTGGTAGTCTCTTGGAATGACGCAGCCGAGATCCAGCTTTGAACACCCAATGAAGCTTTAGTGATACCTAATAAGACTGGACGAGCTGTAGCAGGTTTTGCATCGCGCACTTCTACTACTTTCTTGTCTGCACGCTTTAAGATTGAATTCTCTTCTCTTAATTCACGCACCGTTACAATTTGACCAGGCTTAAATTTAGCACTTTCGCCACCATCAGTCACTACTTTCTTATCATAAATACGATCATTCTCTTGGATAAAGTCAAAGCGGTCTTCTAAATCTTCTTCTAAGAATTTAGTGTCTCCTGCATCCACGATCTCTACTTTCTTCATCATTTGACGAACAATCACTTCGATATGCTTATCATTGATCTTCACACCCTGTAAACGATATACCTCTTGGATTTCATTTACAACGTATTCTTGAACAGCATAAGGACCTCTGATTGCTAAGATATCTGCTGGTGCAATTTGACCATCTGATAAAGGAGAACCTGCTTTAACAAAGTCACTATCTTGAACCAAGATCTGACGTGTTAATGGCACTAAGTACTTCTTCACCATACCATCTTTAGACTCCACAACAATTTCTCTATTACCACGCTTGATATTACCAAATGCAACGATACCATCGATCTCACAAACAATCGCAGGGTTACCTGGATTTCTTGCTTCGAATAATTCAGTTACACGTGGAAGACCTCCTGTGATATCTCTTAACTTACCTAAGACTCTTGGAATTTTTACCAAGATATGTCCTGCTTTCACTTCCACACCTGCTTCGATAACAATGTGTGAACCTACTGGCAAGTTGTACATTTTATTGTCTTTAGCACCTGCTAAGATGATCGTTGGAATTTTTGTTTTATCCTTAGATTCAATCACCACTTTTTCACGGTGACCAGTTTGCTCATCCGCTTCATCACGATACGTAAATCCTTCTAATATATTTTCAAATTCGATCTTACCATTTTGCTCAGCAACAATGACGTTGTTGAATGGATCCCATGTACAAATCACATCTCCTTTCTTCACTGTCGCACCATCTTTTACTGCAAGGATAGCACCGTAAGGAACGTTATTTGTAATCATTAAACGATCATTCTTCACATCCATAATTCTTACTTCACCAGTACGTCCGATAACTACTTTTACTTTGTTGCCATCGTTGTTGATGGTATCCACTGTACGTAGACCGTCAAACTGAATCGTACCATCAAACTTAGCGTTCAAGCTAGATTCAACAGAAGAAGATCCAGCAACACCACCCACGTGGAAAGTACGTAATGTCAACTGCGTACCTGGCTCACCAATGGATTGTGCAGCGATAATACCTACTGCATCTCCCATTTGTGTGATATATCCTGTAGCTAAGTTTCTACCATAACATTTCACACAAACACCACGCTTGCATTCACAAGTTAATACAGAGCGAATCTCCACTGTTTCAATACCTGCATCCTCAATTAAACGAGCTGCATCAATTGAAATTTCTTCGCCAGCTGCAACGATTAATTCGTTGGTGATTGGATTGTACACATCTTGAGAAGAAGTACGTCCTTCAATTCTATCTGCTAATTGTTCAATTACATCTTCGTTGTCTTTCAATGCACTTGTAGCAATACCTCTTAATGTGCCGCAATCTTCTTCAGAGATAACCACATCTTGAGATACATCCACTAAACGACGTGTTAAGTAACCTGCATCCGCTGTCTTTAAGGCAGTATCCGCAAGACCCTTACGCGCACCGTGCGTAGAAATAAAGTAATCTAGTACGTTCAATCCACCTTTAAAGTTAGATAAGATTGGATTTTCAATCACCTCAGATCCTGTGCTACCACTCTTACGAGGTTTCGCCATCAATCCACGAATACCTACCAACTGCTTCACCTGTGTTTTACTACCTCTCGCTCCAGAATCCAACATCATGTATACAGAGTTGAAACCTTGCTTATCGGTAGCCATTTCACGGATTAAAGTATCAGTGATACGTGTATCGACACGTCCCCAAATATCAATTACCTGGTTGTAACGCTCGTTATTAGTAATAAGACCCATGTTGTAGTTTTCCCAAACTTCTTCTACTTCAACTTTCGCAGCTTCTAGTAATGCATGTCTAGTTTCAGGAACAACTAAGTCGTTCACATTGAATGATAAACCTCCACGGAATGCCATTCTGAAACCTAATGTTTTAATATCATCCAAGAATTTTGCTGTAGTAGGAACGTCAGTGATTTTAATGATATCACCAATGATATCTCTTAAACTTTTCTTAGTCAACAATTGATTTACAAATCCAACTGGCTTTGGGGTATGTTGGTTGAATAACACACGACCTACAGTTGTTTCAATCAATTTGTTTACTAAAACGCCACCTTCACGTACATTGGTTTTCACTCTTATGTTTGCGTGTAGATCAATCACGTTTTCATTGTATGCAATGATCACCTCGTCTAAGCTGTAGAAGGCTTTGCCTTCACCTCTTACGACTAAGTCACCCATTGATTTTTTACCCTTAGTGATATAGTATAAACCTAACACCATGTCCTGAGAAGGAAGGGTGATTGGCGTACCATTTTGTGGGTTCAAGATATTGTGAGAAGACAACATCAACAACTGTGCTTCCAAAATCGCCGCATGGCTTAATGGAACGTGCACCGCCATTTGGTCACCATCAAAATCGGCATTGAATGACGCGGTAACTAATGGGTGAAGTTGAATCGCTTTACCTTCTACCATTTTAGGTTGGAAAGCTTGGATGGATAAACGGTGCAATGTTGGGGCACGGTTTAACATCACTGGATGTCCTTTCAATATGTTTTCTAAGATATCCCAAATCACAGCTTCTTTTTTGTCTACTAATTTCTTAGCTGACTTCACTGTTTTAACGATACCTCTTTCAATTAATTTACGAATAATAAATGGCTTAAATAATTCCGCAGCCATATCCTTTGGTAATCCGCACTCGTGCATTTTTAATTCAGGTCCTACAACGATTACAGAACGACCAGAATAATCCACACGCTTACCTAATAAGTTTTGACGGAAACGACCTTGCTTACCTTTTAATACATCTGATAAAGATTTCAAAGCGCGTCCACCTTCTGCTTTAACGGCGTTAGACTTACGAGAGTTATCGAATAAAGAATCGATTGCCTCTTGTAACATACGCTTTTCGTTACGCAAGATGACTTCTGGTGCTTTGATCTCCAACAAACGCTTTAAACGATTGTTACGGATAATTACACGACGGTATAAATCATTCAAATCAGAAGACGCAAAACGGCCACCATCTAATGGCACCAATGGACGTAATTCTGGAGGAATAACTGGAATATATTTCATGACCATCCACTCTGGTTGGTTGGTAATATGTGTCTTCGCTTCACGGAAAGATTCAACAACACTCAAACGCTTTAAAGCATCTGCTTTTCTTTGTTGAGATGTTTCGTTGGCTGCAGCATCACGTAATGTGAAACTTAATGTATCAAGATCTAATAATCCTAATAAATCATGTACTGCATCCGCACCCATCTTAGCGATGAACTTTTGAGGATCATCATCAGGTAAGTATTGATTTTCTTTTGGTAAAGTATCTAATAAATCTAAATACTCTTCCTCCGTTAATAAATCAGCTACTTTCAAATTATCTTTGATACCTGGCTGTATTACAACATAACGCTCATAGTAAATGATGGTTTCTAATTTCTTAGAACTCATTCCTAACAAGTAACCGATTTTGTTTGGTAAAGATTTAAAGTACCAGATATGCACTACAGGCACCACCAATTTGATGTGACCCATACGCTCACGACGTACTTTCTTTTCTGTTACTTCAACGCCACAACGATCACAAACGATGCCTTTGTAACGAATTCTCTTATACTTTCCACAAGCACATTCGTAATCCTTTACTGGACCAAAAATACGCTCACAGAAAAGTCCATCACGCTCCGGCTTGTAAGTACGGTAGTTGATTGTTTCTGGTTTCAACACTTCTCCAAAACTTCTCTCTAAGATATTGTCTGGGGATGCCAAACTTATCGTGATTTGCGAAAATGCTGGACGTTGTCTATTCTCTTTTTTGAATGCCATATTATTTATTCATTTTAGTTCCTGCTTTTACACCGGAACCTATTTAAGAATTTGGTGTGTTATTCGATGATTAATCAAATTTTAAATCAAGACCTAAACCTCTCAATTCATGTACTAATACATTGAATGATTCAGGGATACCAGCTTTAGGAATATTCTCGCCTTTTACAATGGCTTCATATGTCTTAGCTCTACCGATGATATCATCTGATTTAAGTGTCAATAACTCTTGTAAGATATTAGCTGCACCATATGCCTCTAATGCCCATACCTCCATCTCACCAAAACGTTGACCACCAAACTGAGCTTTACCACCCAATGGTTGTTGTGTAATCAAACTGTATGGTCCGATAGAACGTGCGTGCATCTTATCGTCTACCATGTGGTGTAACTTAATCATATAGATCACACCCACAGAAGTTTTCTGATCGAATTTCTCTCCTGTTTCGCCATCATATAAATAAGTGTGACCATTGTTAGGGATACCTGCTTCGTCACATAGGTCTTCAATTTGTTGTGTGCTTGCACCATCAAAAATTGGAGTTGCAAACTTCACACCTAATTTCTTACCAGTCCATCCTAAAATTGTTTCATAGATCTGACCTAAGTTCATACGAGAAGGTACACCCAATGGATTCAATACGATATCTACTGGAGTTCCGTCTTCCATGAATGGCATATCTTCTGCTCGAACAATCTTAGCAACGATACCTTTGTTACCGTGACGTCCTGCCATCTTATCACCTACTTTTAACTTACGCTTAACTGCTAAGTAGACCTTCGCTAATTTCAATACACCCGCTGGTAATTCATCTCCGATAGAGATATTGAATTTCTCACGCTTGTAACGACCTAACTCTTCGTTGTACTTAATGTTATAGTTATGTAATAATGTGTTTAAGAAGTCATCTGTTTTCTTGTCGCCAGTCCATCCTAATGGGTTTACATTTTGGAAATCAATGGTCGATAAACTCTTCGCACTGAACTTGCTTCCTTTAGGAATCAATGTTTCACCAAAATTATTCACCACACCTGGAGTTGTATGATCTTTTAATAAAGTTTGTAATTTTTCAATTAACAATTCTTTGATTATTGTAGACTTTTGTTCGTGGTCTTTTTCTACCTTATCCAACATTGCTTTCTCACGTACTTTACCACTCTTATCTTTCTTCGCACGTTGGAATAATTTTTTATCAATCACCACACCTTCGGTTCCGTTAGACGCTTTTAAAGAAGCATCTTTAGCGTCCCCAGCTTTATCACCAAAGATGGCACGCAATAATTTTTCTTCCGGAGTTGGATCTGATTCACCTTTTGGTGTGATCTTACCAATTAAGATATCTCCTTCTTTTACTGCAGCACCTATTCTGATAATACCGTGTTCATCTAAATCTTTTGTTGCTTCTTCAGATACGTTTGGAATATCAGAAGTCAATTCTTCTTCTCCTAATTTTGTATCACGCACTTCTAATTCGTATTCATCAATGTGAATAGAAGTAAATAAATCTTCGCGTACAACTCTTTCACTAATTACGATCGCATCCTCAAAGTTGTAACCCTTCCATGGCATGAACGCCACTTGTAAGTTTCTACCTAAAGCAATTTCACCGTCTTTAGTGGCATAACCCTCTGTTAAGAAATCTCCTTTCTTCACTTTCTGTCCTTTCTTCACAGCAGGACGTAAGTTGATACAAGTTGATTGGTTCGTTTTAATGAACTTGGTTAATTTATATACAATTAAATCTTCGTTGAAACTTACTAAACGATCTAGATCGTTTCTGTTGTAACGAACGTGGATTTCATTGGCATCTACAAACTCAATCACACCATCTCCATCTGCGTGAATTTGAATTCTTGCATCACGTGCCGCTTTACCTTCTAATCCAGTTCCTACGATAGGTACTTCTGGACGAATCAATGGTACAGCTTGACGTTGCATGTTTGATCCCATCAACGCACGGTTGGCATCATCATGCTCTAAGAATGGAATTAATGAAGCACTCAATCCAACGATTTGGTTTGGCGCCACATCCATATATTGCACATCTGCTTTATCTAAAATTGGGAAGTCACCTGTTTCACGAGAAACAACTTTGTCTTCTGCAAATTCACCTTTCTCAGTTAACAGTGTGTTAGACTGTGCAATTCTTGCACTATCCTCTTCTTCCGCACTTAAATAAGTCAAGGTCTTTAAATTTACTTTACCATTTTCTACTTTACGGTATGGTGTTTCAATGAATCCCATATCGTTGATCTTTGCATGTACACACAAAGTAGAAATCAAACCAATGTTTGGTCCTTCTGGTGTTTCAATTGTACAAAGACGACCATAGTGAGAATAGTGTACGTCACGCACTTCGAAACCAGCACGCTCTCTACTTAAACCGCCGGGTCCTAATGCGGAAACACGACGCTTGTGCGTGATTTCACTCAATGGATTGGTTTGATCTAAGAATTGAGATAACTGAGAAGTTCCGAAGAATGAATTAATAACAGAAGATAATGTTCTCGCGTTGATCAAATCAACTGGAGTGAATACCTCGTTATCACGCACATTCATACGCTCACGGATGGTACGCGCCATACGCGCTAAACCTACACCGAACTGCGCATATAATTGCTCTCCTACTGTACGAATACGACGATTGCTTAAGTGATCGATGTCATCAATCTCTGCTTTCGCATTGGTTAAACGTACTAAGTACTTAATGATTTCAATAATATCATTCTTAGTCAATACTTTCTTCTCTTGTGTTAAATCATGACCTAGTTTCTTGTTGATTTTGTAACGACCAACTTCACCTAAATCATAACGCTTGTCAGAGAAAAATAATTTGTCAATGATACCACGAGCCGTTTCATTATCTGGGGCATCAGCACCACGTAATTGACGGTAAATATGTTGAACCGCTTCTAATTCAGAATTAGAAGTATCCTTGTTTAATGTGTTGTAGATAATTGCATAATCTCCACCTACATCTTCTTTTTGAATGAATACACTTTTAGCGCCCATTTCAATAATTAAATTGATAGCGTCTTGGTCTAAAACAGTATCACGCTCCATAACGATTTCGTTACGCTCGATGCTTACTACTTCACCTGTATCTTCATCTACAAAATCTTCTACCCATGTTCTTAAAACACGTGCAGCTAATTTACGACCAACTTGATTCGCTAAAGTTTTCTTATCTGCTTTAACTTCATCAGCCATGCCGAATAATTCCAAGATATCTTTATCTGTTTCAAAACCAATTGAACGTAATAAAGTAGTTACAGGGAATTTTTTCTTACGATCAATGTACGCATACATCACGTTGTTAATATCTGTAGCAAATTCCATCCATGCGCCCTTGAAAGGAATCACACGAGCAGAATAAATCTTTGTTCCGTTTGGATGAATTGATTGACCAAAGAATACACCTGGTGAACGATGTAACTGAGAAACGACAACACGCTCAGCACCATTAATCACAAAGGTTCCTCTTGGTGTCATGTAAGGAATATTTCCTAAGAATACATCCTGTACGATGGTTTGGAAATCAACGTGTTCCTCATCATTACAGCTTAAACGTAGTTTAGCTTTTAATGGAACAGCATACGTTAATCCACGCTCCATACACTCATCAATTGTGTAGCGTGGCGGATCGATAAAATAATCCAAAAATTCTAACACGAAAATGTTACGCGTATCGGTGATAGGAAAATTTTCCTTGAATACACGGAACAAACCTTCCACATCTCTGCGGTCTGGTGTTGTTTCTAACTGAAAGAATTCTTTGAAAGATTCTAACTGAATGTCAAGTAAGTCTGGTGCTTCGGCGATGTGTTTTATCTTACCAAAGTTGACTCTGTTGTTCAAGATTGTTGTAGACATACGGTATAAACCAGTTTTATTGCGAATTAAACTTTTGGTAGCATTGTGCTTAAGTGTATCCTACTTTGAAATAGACGAAGAATCGACCATTTTTCCAATAGACTACAGGCCCAAAATAAAGGATGGCGAAGTTACATAAAGAAGGGCAGACTCAAAAACAAATTTTGTACCAAAAACCTTTATTTTGAAAGTTTTTTTGAAAAAAGTGTCAAAAATGGTCAAAATTTTAAATATATTTTATTTATATATCTAAAGCACTAATATAAAATCTATATAATATGATAATAATTTATTATGTAATCCCCTATTTTTACCAGTTTGACAAAATTTAGAGAATTCTTAACGTCTTCCTTGATTTAGAACATTAGAAAAAATACCGAAATATCCCTCTCCCTGCTCGCAGGCTCGAAAGGTCGATGAATATTTGTATTTCTTTCTAAGTTATATTCTTTTTTAAAAATGCATTCAGGCTTTAGAAAATATACAAATCTTTACTGATCGAGAAGACGCGTATGAGCGATTGATGGAAGCCCGTAAATTCTTCTGCGAGCGTGAAGAAAAGATTTCGGTATATTATCTAAAGCCCCTCCTACTAAAGAAGAAAAAAAATAGTCAAAAAAAAGCCCCGGAACAAGTCCGAGGCTATATTTTAAAGCGACCTAGGTTGAGTAAATTACTTTACTTCAACTTCAGCACCTGCTTCTTTCAATTTACCAGCAACTTCATCAGCTTCTGCTCTAGAAACGCCTTCTTTGATTGCTTTTGGAGCACCGTCAACTAAATCTTTAGCTTCTTTCAAGCCAAGACCTGTTAAATCTTTAACGATTTTAACTACGTTTAATTTGCTAGGACCTCCGCTTACTAAGATTACATCAAATGCTGTCTTTTCTGCTACTGCTTCTGCAGCACCACCTGCTGCAACTACTACTGCTGCTGCTGCTGGTTCAATACCGTAATCAGCTTTTAATACATCAGCTAATTCTTGTACTTGCTTTACTGTTAAGCTTACTAATTCTTCAGCTAGTTTTTTTACGTCTGCCATGTTGTTTCAATTTTTTCCGCTTTCAAAGCAATTGCTCCAGCGGAAGGTTTAAAAAAATTATGTAACAATATAAAAACAGAAACCCATTCGAGTCTTCTGAAATTAACTATTTTTTGATGGAAATTTCCTCTCCCATCACAAGGTTTGCACTAAGCCTCAGGAGCCGCTTCAGGAGCCGCTTCTGGTGCTACGTCTGCTGATGGAGCCTCAGCTACTGGAGCTTCTGCTGCCGGAGCTTCCTCCACTGCTACTTCTGCTGCTTCTGCAACTGGTGCTTCTGTTGGAGTTTCCGCTACTGCTACTTCTACCGCTGCTGCTACAACTTCTGCCTCCGTTTTTGAGCTTCCGTTTTCAGCATGGTTTAATAAAGCAGCGATTACGCGCTTAGCAGGAGATTGTAACAATCCAAGCACTTCACCAATCAATTCATTCTTAGTTTTGATATTTGTCAATGCAACCAATGAGTTGTCACCTACAAAAATATCTCCATTAATGAAAGCCGCTTTCAATGTTGGTCTGTCACCAGCATTTGCCTTTCTGAATGCACTTAAAATTACAGCTGGATCTTTAGGATTTTCAGAGAACATCAATGCAGTCACATTATTTAATGAATCGAATAGACCAGCATACTTCTCGCTATCCAAACTTTCTAATGCTTTACGAATCAAAGTGTTTTTAGCCACTTTCATTTCTACTTCCTTGTTAAAACAAGAACGACGTAAATTAGAAATTTGTTCCACGCTCAAAGATTCTGTATCTGTAATATAGAAGTTATTATATTGACTGAATTTTCCTTTAAGGATTTCAATCACTTCATTTTTTTGATCTTTGGTCATAACTAAATTATTTTTTTACCCAGGTCATTTCCTTGCGGATCACCAGGACTAGTTGATTAATGATTTTGTTTCTAAAGTGATACCAGGGCTCATTGTTGAAGCCATGCTAACACCTTTTACATAAGTACCTTTTGCTGCAGATGGTTTTAACTTAACGATTGCATTAATTAACTCAGCACTGTTCTCTGCAATTTTTTCTGGTGTGAAAGAGATACGACCAATAGACGCGTGAACGATACCCGCTTTATCTACTTTGAATGCAATCTTACCGCCTTTCACTTCATTTACTGCAGCTGCAACATCATTTGTTACAGTACCAGTTTTTGGGTTTGGCATTAAATTACGTGGTCCTAAAACTTTACCTAATTTACCAATCTTAGGCATAACAGCTGGAGTTGCGATGATTACATCCATATCTACCCAACCGCCTTCGATTTTTGTTACAAACTCATCTAAACCTACATAGTCAGCACCTGCTTCTCTTGCTGCTGCTTCTTTATCTGGAGTACAAAGTACCAATACTTTTTTTGTACGACCAGTACCATGCGGTAAAGAAACAGTACCACGAACTTGTTGGTCTGCTTTTTTAGGATCTACTCCTAAACGAATGTGTAAATCTACAGAGCTATCAAACTTTGTACAGTTAATTTCTTTTACTAATTGTGAAGCTTCTTTAAGGGAATAAAATTTGTTCTTATCCACCTTTGCTGCAGCGTCTTTTCTTTTTTTAGTCAATGACATGTTCATTAATATTTAAGGTGAATAAAATTAGTTTTCCCAAGGTGCTTTTCCGTCAACAGTAATTCCCATTGAACGAGCAGTACCAGCAACCATCTTCATAGCGCTGTTTACAGTAAATGCATTCAAGTCTTCCATCTTATCTTTTGCGATAACTTCAACTTGATCCCATGTTACTTTACCTACTTTGTCACGGTTACTTTCTTTAGAACCTTTTTGGATTTTAGCAGCTTCCATTAATTGAACTGGAGCTGGTGCAGTTTTGATAACGAAGTCAAAAGACTTGTCTGTGTAAACTGTAATTAAAACAGGAACAACTTTTCCTTGTTTGTCTTGAGTTCTAGCATTGAATTGCTTACAAAACTCCATGATGTTAACACCTTTAGAACCAAGTGCTGGACCTACTGGAGGAGCTGGATTCGCAGCACCGCCTTTGACTTGCAACTTAACGTAGCCAGAGATTTCTTTAGCCATTTTGTTATGTTTTTTTGGTTAAGCGTCGGACCAATATGGCATCGACTCCCAAATACCCACACTTCAAAAAATGTGAATTGGATGGCAAAGGTAGGATTAGATTGGCTTTTAGCCAAATATTTAGACCAAAATTTCCTAAAATTCCCCAATTTGGGCAAAAAAAATCCCCCCATTTGCATGGAGGGACTCTTTACCTTTTTCCTTCTAACTCAGTTTCTCTACTTGCATGTAGTTTAACTCCACAGGAGTAGATCGACCGAATATTTTTACGGTCACTTTCAATTTCTTCTTTTCTTCGTGCACCTCTTCTATGACGCCATTGAAATCATTGAAAGGTCCCTCAATTATTTTAACTGTTTCACCCAAAATGAATGGCTCGCTGATAGATCCGCCCGCGTCGTTCATCTCATCTACCTTACCTAACATTTTGTTTACTTCAGACTTTCTTAAAGAAATAATATTCCCTTTTGACCCTTTACCATCTGTCAAAAAGTGCATCACATTGGTGATGTTGCTAATATGCATTACAATATCATCTGCGATAGAAGCTTTGTTATCAACCACTTCTATCATGACATATCCAGGAAAATAGTTTTTTTCGCGCATTACTTTTTTACCGTTTTGCACTTTATACACTTTCTCCATTGGTAAGAAAATTTGCTTGATCACATTAGTCCAACCGTTTCTAATGATATCCTTATCAAGGTATTCCTTAATCTTTTTTTCTTTGCCACTCACCACACGCAATACATACCATTTTGTATCTGGACCTGCTGGTGCAGCTGTAATTGGTGCGTCTATTGCTAGTATTTCTGTTTCCATGTTTACTTAAATAAAGAGTAAATCAATTTTAATAATTGGTTACTTGAAAAATCCATTGCCCATACCAAAGCGGTAATAATTACCGTAGCCACCAAGACAATCACAGTGCTTTGCTGTAAATTAGCCCATGTAGGCCAAGTCACTTTTTCTTGTAATTCTAAGTAACTGTCTTTAAAGTAGTTGCCTATTTTGTTCATAATATTTCTTTTTATTCGCCGATAAATTTTGCTAAATATAGCAAATTTTCTTCGCACGGGCACTAGGATTCGAACCCAGATCAAAGGTTTTGGAGACCCGTATGCTACCGTTGCACCATGCCCGTATGAACCAAAAGTCTCTGGTCAAAGCGTATGCTTGAACCAAAGACTTTCAGTTATATATTTAGTTCAATTACTTAACGATCTCAGTAACTTGACCAGCGCCTACAGTTCTTCCACCCTCACGGATAGCGAACTTAAGACCTTTTTCCATTGCGATAGGTTGTATCAACTTTACAGTGATGCTAACATTATCTCCTGGCATAACCATCTCAGTTCCTGCTGGTAAAGTACACTCTCCAGTTACATCCGTTGTACGGAAGTAGAATTGAGGACGATATTTATTAAAGAATGGAGTATGACGTCCACCTTCTTCTTTGCTCAATACGTACACCTCAGCTTTGAAGTCTGTATGTGGCGTGATCGATTTAGGTGCACAGATTACCATACCACGACGGATATCTTTTTTCTCGATACCACGTAATAATAAACCTGCGTTATCACCAGCTTGACCTTGATCCAATAATTTTTTGAACATCTCAACACCTGTTACAGTAGAGCTCATTGGAGTTTCCATCAAACCTACGATTTCACATGCTTCACCAACTTTGATGATACCACGCTCAATACGACCTGTAGCAACTGTACCACGACCAGTGATCGAGAATACGTCCTCTACAGACATCAAGAATGGTTGATCGATAGGACGTGGAGGTAATGGGATGTAGGTATCTACAGCGTTCATTAACTCATTCACTTTTTCTACCCATTGTGGCTCACCAGCTAAAGCGCCAGTTGCAGAACCACGGATAATTGGAGTGTTGTCACCATCAAATCCATAAGAAGTTAATAATTCACGAATTTCCATTTCAACTAAGTCTAACAATTCAGCATCGTCCACTAAGTCTACTTTGTTCATGAATACAACTACTTGAGGAACACCTACCTGACGTGCAAGCAAGATGTGCTCTTTTGTTTGTGGCATAGGACCATCTGTAGCCGCAACGACTAAGATAGCACCGTCCATTTGTGCAGCACCAGTGATCATGTTCTTCACATAATCGGCGTGACCTGGACAGTCAACGTGCGCATAGTGACGCGTGTCAGTTTGGTATTCTACGTGAGCTGTATTGATGGTAATACCACGCTCTTTTTCCTCTGGCGCACCATCAATTTCATCGTAGTTTTTCTTAGAAGCTAAGCCTCTTTGAGACAATACGTCTGTAATGGCAGCTGTCAATGTTGTTTTACCATGGTCAACGTGGCCAATAGTACCAACGTTTACGTGAGGTTTCTCCCTCTTAAAGGTCTCTTTAGACATCTTTATTTATTTTTGTTTTTTTTATAATTGCTGTCAATAGACCACCGAGTCCATCGACCATAGCTTTCTTTTTTTTCAACTCTTTTTTCAACACTTTCAACGCTTTC
>Ga0209598_10001679_pt1 | contig 17860 bp, 12 predicted proteins | sample M_140807_EF_Meta_FD_187317 | JGI IMG/M metagenome (GOLD analysis project Ga0209598, IMG submission 187317) | Freshwater microbial communities from Lake Montjoie, Canada to study carbon cycling - M_140807_EF_MetaG (SPAdes) (version 2) | ecosystem: Environmental > Aquatic > Freshwater > Lake...
AAGGTAATTAGCCCAGCTGAGCCATCTGGGCAGTTTGATCTGATATTCGTTTGCTTAAAAGCGATGCAATTAGAGAACTCGGCAGCAGATATGGTTTCAAGATTAACGCCTGATGGTGCCTTGGTCATGATACAAAACGGCTTACCGTGGTGGTATTTTGACGGAGTATCCTCACAATTTTCGGGAGTATCGATTCAATGTTTGGATCAAAAAGGGATGCTGAAAAAATATCTTCCGATAGAGCGAATTGTTGGTGCGGTCATTTATATGCCTATTGTACAAATTGCTCCGGGTCGTATTTTTTGGTCTAACGCCGTTGCTCCAAAATTAGTAATTGGTGAGGTTAAGCATGAAATCACACCGCGCGTGCGGGCAATCGAGTCATTGATGAGTCAAGTGGGACTTGCAACAGGAGTGACAGACAATATTCGCTCGTTCAAGTGGCAAAAACTTTTAGTAAATATGGTTTGGAATTCTCTATGCGCCATTACCCAATCATCACCGGGTTATATAGCTGCCAATGCATATAATGCGGAGTTAGTAGAGCAGTTAATTCAAGAAGGGTTAGCTGTTGCGAAGAGTGTTGGAGTAGACGTTGATGTGAGTGCTTCTAAGGAGTTAGATCGCGTCAAGAATATTTTTAATCAGCAACCATCTATGCTGCAAGATGTCCGATCTGGAAAGGAGCTGGAGTGTGATGCGATTGTTAATTGTGTGATAGAAATTGCCCAGATAACTGGTATTCAAGTACCTGCGTTACAATTTATTTCTGGGCTTTTAGGCGTTATAAATCAAGCAATCATTCGAGAAAAAAAGGGTATTCAATTTAGTGATTAATTACGTCATGAGGTTTACTAGTATTCGTGGTGTAGCAGTGAGTCCGGACAGCTAATAAAACTCAACAAATTGCTTGCATTAAGGTATTCTTGCTTAATTTAAAAAGCTAGTGAATATATTCATATTGGGTGATCAGGTCAGATTAAAGTTTACGGCCTCTATATCAGTTACAATTAATTTGTTATTAGTGCTCATTATTGTCAAACAATAATAGTTAAACGGGAAGTTGGAGTTCTTTCTAGATCAACCACGCTGTCCCCGCAACGGTACGTAAACGCACGAAATTGTGCAAGCTCATTCGAAAAACCACTGGTGAAATATCTGGGAAGGTCAATGAGTTAAGTTTACTAGCCCGGATACCGGCTAATAATATGGTCAATAACTTGCGGGATTGCTTGTTATTGGTTTGATCCAGTGCCTGCGGAGGAACAGGCGTGTGATTGCCTTTTTAAAAAGAAGTAATTCATGAAAACTTTATCTTTCATCCATCAACAATGGAAATGTATTTTTGTTTTTGTATTTTTATTAAATGTACCAATTAAGATTCACGCACAAGATACGGTAAATCCAATTGTGGTTTCTGCTTCTAGAGTTGCGCAAACTCTATCAGATGTTCTACCTTCAGTTACAGTCATTACCCGAGCAGAAATTGAAAGGTCAATGGCGCCCACAGTAGCAGATTTATTGCAAGGGGAGGCAGGATTTGAGTTTGGCCGTAATGGCGGCCCTGGGACTGTAACGTCATTTTTTTTACGCGGTCAAAATAGTGTAAGTGTTGCAGTGTACGTTGACGGTGTGAGGTCTCAGGTCGATAGCATTGGTACTGTAAATGCAATTGATTTTCCAATTGCTCAAATTGAAAAAATAGAGATCCTCAGAGGAAATGCAGGCGCTCTTTATGGAGAGGCGGCAATTGGGGGTGTTATTAATATTACAACCCGGCGAGGCAGTGGAAGTCCAAGTCAATACGCCAGCGTTTCGTATGGGTCTAGAAACACTTCTGAGGTGGTTGTTGGATATAGTGGCTGGGTAGATGACTTAACGTTTAATATTTCTGCAAATCAGTTCAAGACTGACGGATTTTCGGCTATTGAGACGAGTCAGATTAAATTCGCCAATCCGGATAATGATGGGGCGACTAACAGAACATTTCTAGCTAGTTTGTCAAAAAACATAAATAGTGATTTGAGTTTAGGTTTGAGAATGAAATCAAGCCGAAATGAGGCTTCATATGATGATTTTTTTGCTAGCTCTGTCACTGATCAAACCGCAACACATTTATTTAAAACTCTAAATGATGATGTCACGATATTTTCGAATTATCAAATCAATCCGAACTGGGTTACTCGACTGGATGTCACAGAATCAAGGCTTCAGTATGAAGATTACAAGAATGGTATACAGAAATCTGCTGCAAGTGGCGGATATACTTTAGGAAGACAAACATCGGAGCGCTGGTTTAATACCTATCAATATGGCACGCATCGGTTTAACTTTGGAATTGATGCGTATCAGGCAGATTACACCTCATATGGTAGTACAGTTCAACGAACATCAAACGGATATTTTTTAGGTTATAACAAAAAATTTGAACAAGTTGATTTGCAATTAAATGCTCGGCATGATGAGATCCTAGCGACCAGTAACCAAACAAGTAAAGCAAACAGTGCTAATACTTATCTATTAGGCCTTGGTTATCACGTTACAGAGCAATTTAAATTAACTTCAACTGTTTCTACTGCATTTCGTGCGCCAGCAGCAGGTGAATTATTTGGATTTGGTGGAAACTCAAATCTGAATCCAGAAATTCATCACAGTAATGAGCTGGGTGTGGTTTACAGTTTAAATAATGCCTTAGTTCGATTGGTACGTTTTAACACGAGTACTGATAATGCGATAGTGTATTCTAGTAGCACATATTCCAATGTTCCAAAAGTTCAAAATACTGGTTATGAATTAACCTCCAATATTGCCTGGAATAAATATCGGTTAAGGCTTTCTGCGGTGTCGCAAGATCCCAAAGACGTTCAAACTGGATTGCAATTAGCGCGTAGAGCTCAGCAGTATGGATCGATCGATTTAAATCGGATTTTTGATTTTGGTTATGAAGTTGGAACTAGGATATATGCGGTATCGGATCGAGTTGATGGCACAAACAACTTGGCTGGCTATACAGTCCTCAATTTTTATGGTGGTAAGCGACTGGATAAAGATTGGATGATTCGAGCTAAAGTAGAGAATGTAGCCAATACAGATTACCAATTAGCTTATGGATATAAGACGCCTGGCTTTGGAGTTTTTATGAATCTAATTTATCAGCCACAGTAGTTTTTTTATTCGATTTAGACAAAGTCAATTCAATCGATAGATTTGAGTGACTTTGTTTTTTGTCCCATACTGACTTTCTTACTCTGGTGTGTTGTCTGAATGGGCAAACACTTTTTTCTGGAACATTAACGAGATAAATTTTCAATTAGTAAATTTTCCCAATTCTTGCAAAAAAAGTGAGATTAGAAATTGGCAAGGTTATTTGGTAGTGATTCACTCCGGATGTATTCGATATAAAACCATTTATTTTGTCTTTGAACTCTGAAGTATGGGAAATTCCATTTCTTTTTATCAAAATAAAACTTATTATGTTGAAAGCTTTTTTAAATCAAATGTATGGAATTAACAAGATAACTCACGTTAATTAAAATTCTTTGAAATAAATTTGTAATATTTAATTTTTTATCTAAGTGTCACATTAGTTTAAAAAAACTTTTATAAAAATGAAATATTCATACAGTAAATTGAGCTTTTATAGAATTTATTGGTATGAGAACATTTCCTGATTTTGCAGTTAAAAAAGCAAGAATTGAAGTGATACCCATGATTGACGTCATGATGTTTCTGCTTGTGTTTTTTGTATTAATAAGCATCAACGTAATTCCTGCAGGAGGTTTGAAGGTTGCTTTGCCTTCCCTGTCAACTTTGGAAAAAAATATCGTTCCAAAGAAAATCATCATCACCATTACGAAAGATTCTAGATTAATGCTAGATGATGCGCCAATTATCTTAGGCGACTTAGAACCGGCATTACTTAATAAAAAGAATCAACTGGGTAGTAATTTCACAGTTGTCATCAATGGTGACGAGGCTGCATCTTTACAAGATTTAGTTGCAGTTATGGAGGTTCTCAAAAATCTTCAAATCCCTTCCATGACCATTTCATCGAAGAAAAGAAGCTAAATGTATTCAGCGACTTTCAATACCCACTTGAATGAACTTGTTTATAAGAATCGTGAACAATTCTCGTTCACTACGACCGTTATTTTTGGTGTAGTACTTTTACTACTGATTCAAAACGTTTCGCTTTTAAAAAAACCACTTGATAGCATTAAAACCATTGAAATTATTGCCAATCTTGAAGATCCTGTAGTGAAGCCAAAACCCGACTTCAAAACTCCTAATGAGCCAGTTCAAAACAAAGTAACACCAAAAAATTTATCTGATTCCAAAGCGTTGGTAGACTCTAAAACATCTCCCTCCGATACGAAATCATCTGCGATCAAATCAGAAGAGTCCACTTTAGGATCGCAAACAGCCAGCTCTAAAGCGGCTAATGAAAATGAAAAAAGGCCTGTTGAAAATAATACCGCTATTAGCCAAAAATCAACATCAAATGAGGCGCAAGTTAATACAAGGTATGAAGCCACACTAATTGCATATTTACACAAGATAAAAAAATATCCAACTTCCAGGGAAGCGAAGATTACAAGGCCTGAGGGAATTGTAAAGGTCATGATAGAGCTATCCAGATCTGGAGATCTGATTAATCATGCAATTTTAAAATCATCTGGATCAAACCTCTTGGATAGCGAAGCCATACGGACTCTAAAAACAAACACTTTTCCAGCATTTTTTGAGGATAGTTTTGTCGGAAAAAATACCCACAAATTCGTTGTTAATTTGAATTACACGCATCGCAATGAATCTTCAGATATTTCACTTGATTAGCCCCACTTATTATTCATTTTTTAAAGGAATCCCAATGACCAAATTTTACTACTCAGCATTTGCAAGTGTGGCTGTTCTTGCCCTCAATAGTGCCACTTCAGTTGCGCAGAATGTTAGTGATATCGGAAATATTAATATCGTTAGTCAAGACAATCTTGCTATGGGACTTATGGAAATTGATGACGGGGTTAAGGCTAGAAGCTCAATCAATTCGACTGTGATTGAAAATAATCGACCAGGTCCCGGTATATACAATCAAATAAATTTATTACCCGGTGTCAATGCATACAATATTGATGCGACTGGTATGTGGGGAGGAAGTATTCGTATACGGGGCTTTAATAGCGATCAAATGGGCTTTACTGTTAATGGTGTGCCAGTTAATGACTCTGGCAACTTTGCAGTTTACCCCCAAGAGTATGCGGATACTGAAAATCTTTGTGAAATATTCGTCACTCAAGGTTCAGTAGATAGTGATGCGCCTCATATTGGAGCCTCAGGTGGAAATATTGGCTTAACTACTTGTGCTCCCAAAGACCAAATGGGTGGCAAAGCTGCCCAAACTTTTGGACAACTGGCATTTAACAGGTCATTTGTTCGATTTGACAGTGGCTTATTTGGCGAGTCAAATCCTGGTAAATTTTTTATTTCCTACTCGCATGGATATGCTGAAAAATATAAAGGTTATGGAGAAGGTATAAGAGATCACGTAGCGTTTGGAAGCGAGTGGAAAATACTTTCAGACACAAAATTTACACAAAATTTTGCGTATAACCAACAAAAAAATCATTTTTATAGTACTTTAACCAAAAGCGTCTTTGAGGGTAAGTCGACTGGAACCGATGGCATAGCTGGTCCAAGTTCAGACTACAGACTTACACCGCCTTCAGTTGTTAATGGAAGTTCTGCTGCAAACAATAGTTATTATGGGTATTTTATTAACCCATTTCGTAACGTTGTATACAGCGCTAAGATTGCAAACCGAGTAGATGATAAGCTTACTGTAAGTTTTGAGCCCTATTACTGGTGGGGATATGGTAACGGTGGTGGTACAACTGTTCTTGATCCAACTACCTCTTCATCCCTCAATGGTGGCCATGGAACAATTGTTAACCCCTATGATAAGTCGTCAAGTAAATTTTTAGCCTATACTCCGAGCGTAACTAAAACACAAAGGCCTGGGGCATATTTAAAAGCTAATTGGAATTTAGAGAAACATAATCTACTCGCGGGTGTTTGGTTTGAAAAAGCAAATCATCGGCAAACCAAGCCAGGAATGACAACCAATACACAGGGAGATGTGTCAGATTTGTATGGCACACAACCGGGAGTTTTTTATACTGACGGAACTCCTTATCAAGCAAGAAATTATCAAACAACTTCAACTGCCTATAGTTACTTTTTAAATGATACTTATTTTGTCAACAATCGATTTGATCTGATTGGAGCCATCAGGTATTCTGGAATTAATCGTGATCTTACCAATTATGCAAGTTCAGCAAGTGCAACGTCGCCATTAATAGCTAATTTTTCAAATAATGTATCTTATACAAAAGTATTACCTAGCATCGGTGCAAGATATAAGTTGGATTCCAATAATCAGTTGTTTGGAAACGTTACTCAGAATATGAAGGCACCGGCAAATTTTGTGCAAGCTGATTTAGGGACTAAGCCTAATAACTTACAAGCCGAAACATCAACAGTTTTTGAAACAGGACATAGATACAACGGTGAAAAATTTAACACTTCAGCAACAGTATTTTTTGTCGATTTTCAAAACCGTTTAGCCAATGGCTACAACCCAGATACTCAAACATACACATCCTATAATCTAGGGGCATCTCAATCTTTTGGTCTGGAGGCACAAATTGGCACAAAGCCAATTAATGGGTTTAGCTATTATGGTTCAGCAACCTTAATGAAAAGTATGATCAAAGATGATTTTAAAACTACGCTGTCTGCTTGTACCTCTTCATGTGCAATTCTTACCATTCCTACAAGTGGTAATGCTGTGCCTGATACCCCGAATGTTATGTTTGCTAACGCCATACAATATTCGAAGGGGCCTTATTTGATGGGGTTAACAGGAAAATTTACGGGTGTTAGATATACTACTTTGTTAAACGATGAATCTTTAGATCCTTACTTTACAGTGGACTTGAATGCGGCCTATCGATTTCAGCCTTCTGCATTTCTTAAAACTCCTACCCTTCGCCTAAACGCTACAAATATATTAAATGCTTCATATCAAGTTGCAAACGTTGGAAGTGGTTCGAGTATCGCCGCAGCAACGAACTCTTCTAAGGGATCAGCCTATAGTACCTATGGTGGTTATTCATCAACATTATCTTATTACAATGCTGCTCCATCATTTATCAGTATGTCGTTTTCTTCGGACTTTTAATGGATTTATTACATAATATAATTTATGGCTTGATGTTTTTTTGTGTTTTTTTGGCTGTTTTAATTAGTGTGGAGCGTTTTATTTTTATTAGTAATAATTTAAAACGCTCCAGGTTAGTAGCGAAAACTATTAAAGAAACACCAAATCAGCATTTAAACAATCTTTCAAATGATTTTGTTTCCCAAGTTGTAAAGTCAGTTGAGAGTCTTTACAGTCAGGCAACTAAATTAGATGTTGTCCAAGATCGCACAGATGCTTTATACATTGATCTGCGTCAAGAGCTATATAAAAAGCTATGGATGATTGACACCATCATAACTGCTGCACCGTTATTGGGGCTTTTAGGGACAATCTTTGGAATTGTAGATACCTTTTTAGCATTGTCTTCATCTGGCATGTCCGATCCTTCTGGAGTCAGTGCTGGTATCGGCACTGCTTTGTACGCGACTGCATTTGGTATTGCTTTAGCTTTAATTTCTTTGATCGTGTTTAATTTTTTAAATACTAGAAATGAGTTGATCCTAGAAAATATTAAATTTTATTTACTCTTTAGATCCTCTTAATACAATAAGTATCTTAAAATGTCTTTCCACATTTATCTAAAGGTCTTATTTGCAATTTTTTTTATGGGCGGTTTTCTAGGAACTTGTCAGGCCCAGCCAAAAAATAATATCAAGCCATTAACTATTCTTTTATCTATTGATGGTTTTAAGCCCGAGTATCTCAAAAGAAATATTAGTCCGAACCTAAATACGCTTGCAAAAAATGGTGCTTTAGCAAGTCATTTAATTTCAACTTTTCCGTCTGTTACCTTTCCGAATCATTACAGCATGGTAACCGGACTTTATCCTGATCAACATGGTATCGTAAATAACACAATGGTAGATCCTCTGATTCCGGAAACTTTTACGCTATCTGCAAGAAAGGCGATAGCCAATTCAGAATGGTGGAATGAGGGGGTACCCATTTGGGTTAGCCTTGAGGAACAGGGTGGTATAGCATCTACTTTATTTTGGCCTGGAACTGAAACTAAAATAAGAAATCGACAACCACGTGACTGGTTAGCTTATGACCATAATATGACATCTCTTCAAAGAACCGAAAAATTACTTGTATGGTTAAACAGAGAGGAGTCAAGCAGGGCTGATTTTGCAACCCTCTATTTTTCTGAAGTAGATTCTGCTGGCCATCGCTTTGGGCCTAAAAGTGAAGAAGTAAATAAAAGTATTAAAAATGTTGATTATGCAATTGAGAAATTGTTGTTCGGCTTAGACCAGATAGGTATTTTAAAAAATACTACTTTTATTATAGTTTCAGACCACGGTATGGTAGAAGTTCCTCTTGAAAATAAAATACAAATAGATGAAATCTTAAAGGCTCATCCAAGAGCCGTAATTGAGTGGCAAGGTCCTCTTGCGGGGATTCGGATTAATCAAGAAATTTTATCGAATGTCCTTAACACCCTTAAACAAGAAAAAAATATGGATTGTTGGCACAAAGCTAGTATCCCTGCAAAATATCGTTTTGGATCGCATCGGCGTATACCCGATATTGTTTGTTTGGCAAAAATTGGTTACACAATTGCTGATAAAAACTGGCACATATTGGGACAACATGGCCATGACCCTTATGAAGAGGAAATGTTTGGTATATTTATAGCCTCGGGTTATCGCGTCTTAAATAAAACTATTGGTGGTATTGAAAACATTGAAGTTTACCCACTGTTATTGAATTTGCTAAATATTAAGGGTGAAAAAAATTCAGCTAAGGATTTGCTGTATGGGCAAATCATTAAATCAAATTAATTGAGTTAAATCTTTTTATTTCACTCCTTCTTAATTCTACTTGTTTCAACTAATTTCCATAAAGCTTAGGAAAATCACTCATCTTGAGTTGTATAAATAACTACGCAGGTTTGCTTGGATGTCGTTTGTCTTCGCTTGCTTTTGCGTGTATTACGAGTAGTTCAATGTGACCCCACCTTGGTTGGGTGTGGTGAAGGGTCTCAAAGTGAGAGGCAATAGCAAGTATCTGGTTGAACATACCCAATTATGATGAAGAGCCCCAAAAAATCTATAAGTAATTGTTTTTTATAGATTTTGTATTTTTTGGCGGAGAAGGTGGGATTCGAACCCACGGTACTTTGCAGTACGCCGCATTTCGAGTGCGGTACATTCGACCACTCTGCCACTTCTCCGTTAGGTATATTATCACCGCATTTTAAATAGATTCCCTACACATTGTAGTGTCAAATGATCGATCCATTTTATTTTTAAAAAGATAATATAAAAATTTTATGGAAATTTCTAGGAACCAACACGAGGAACTAAAAGCACACCACGATGTCATTATTATTGGTGCTGGTTTAGCTGGCTTAACAGTAGCAATAGAGGTCGCTAGGTATCGCGATGTTTTAGTCCTTGTCAAAAAAGAGCTTACTTTGAATGCCTCTGCATGGGCACAGGGAGGTATTGTTGGTGTTCTTGATAAAAAGGACAGCTTTGAGCTTCATGTGGCAGATACTCTTGAAGCAGGTGCCGGAATCGCAATAGAGGCTGCGGCTCGGTACCTTACTCAAAACAGTGCCAGTACGATAGCCTGGTTATTAGATCAGGGGATTTTATTTACCCCAGATTCTGCTGGACCTTTGGGACTGCATTTAACCTGTGAAGGAGGCCATACACATCGTCGAATACTTCACGCCAATGATTCTACAGGAAGGGTCATACATCAAGCACTCCTTACTAAAGCGCGAGCGCATCCACGAATTCAATTTTTAGAGCATTGGATTGCCCTTGATTTGATCATAGAAAAACCTGCCAAGAATACCATATCAATTAAATCAAAGCATAAAAATAATAATTGTTGTAAAGGTGTGCATGTCTTCGACATTAGAAACAAACAAGCTTTAACGCTCACTACAAACCATCTTGTTCTTGCTACAGGAGGAGTTGGGCAGGTTTATCAATACACTACTAATCCAAATATTGCTACCGGTGATGGTCAAGCAATGGCTTGGCGAGCAGGGTGTCGAATAAGTAATATGGAATTTATTCAATTTCATCCAACCACTTTATATCATGCTCAAGAGAGATCTTTTTTAATTACGGAGGCTTTAAGGGGCGAGGGGGGATATTTAAGGTTACCGAATGGCTATCGATTTATGGTGGATTACGATAGTCGTATGGAATTAGCACCTCGAGATATTGTTGCAAGAGCTATTCATCTCGAGTTAAAAAAACATCAATTAGATTTTGTGATTCTAGACGCAACACATTTAGGAAAAAGATTTTTGAAAGAGTATTTTCCAACGATTTATTCAAAATGTTTATCATGCGGAATTGACATATCAACCAATGGGATCCCAGTTGTTCCAGCTGCACATTACAGTTGTGGTGGGGTAATAACTAACATAGTTGGCCAATCAGATATTAACCAACTTTATGTGGTCGGGGAAGCATCTTGTACCGGTCTACACGGCGCAAATCGGTTAGCAAGTAACTCCCTACTAGAATGTGTTGTTATGGGTAGAGCAGTCAGCCAGATTATTCTATCTCAGCATAAAAAGGGTGTTCCAAGAGTTACTGCTTTTGAAAATAATAGAGCTGAGGACATTGATGAATCTATTCTTAGCACAAAAAGAGCGGAGTTACGCTCTTTAATGTGGCATGATGTTGGTATTGTGCGGTCGACTAAACAACTAGAAAATGCCCTACAGAAAATCGACTTATTATTACTAGAAGTAAATGAATACTATTCTAGTTTTAGTATCAGTGTAGGGCTGATTGAGTTAAGAAATCTCGTGGAAAATGCTCGGTTAATTGTTCTAAGTGCTCTATCGCGAAAAGAAAGTCGTGGCGCTCATTTTACGGAAGATTATCCACAAACATATGTACTTTCAAAACCCACAATACTGTACCCTTAGCCTAATTTTTAGGGCTACTGACGACGTAAAGGGGTTGATATTATCTTTAATAAAACACATTGATAATTTTACGTATCAAAAAAGAATTCTGAATTCAGTAATCAAGCAGCTCCAATTTGAGCTACAAAGCCGTGTTGAGCAATCGCAAGAAGTTCTGGATTATTTTGAGTAAAGTCGAGCATTCGTTCAATACAAACTTGGGCTTTTTGACGAGTTGTTTCTGGTAGATGTATTTCACCAACATGGTTCTCAAGGCATTGCAAAATACTGGATAGACTATTCATGGCCATCCATGGACAGTGCGCACAGCTTTTACAGGTAGCACTGTTGCCAGCAGTTGGGGCTTCGATTAATATTTTTTGGGGAGCTAGTTGACGCATCCGGTGAAGGATTCCTTGATCTGTGGCAATGATATATTCTCTTGCAGTTCCATCAATTACTGCTTTTAGCATACTGGCAGTAGATCCCACCATATCAGCTAAGGCAATAACGTTGGCGGGCGACTCAGGGTGAACGAGGATTTTCGCTAGGGGATGTTTTTCTCGCAGAGCCGCTAATTCAACAGCTTTAAATTCATCATGGACAATGCAAGCTCCATCCCAAAGAATCATATCGGCGCCGGTTTGCTGTTGAATATAATTACCAAGGTGTTTATCGGGTGCCCAAAGTATTTTTTTCCCAGAAAGGTGCAATTGATAAACAATTGCAAGGGCGCATGAACTAGTGACCATCCAATCTGCTCGAGCTTTCACAGCAGCGCTCGTATTGGCATAGACAACTACTGTGCGATCTGGATGTGTGTCGCAAAATAAATGAAAATCATCACTAGGACAACCTAAATCAAGAGAGCAGGTTGCTTCTAGATCTGGCATAAAGACTCTTTTATTTGGTGAGAGTATTTTTGAGGTTTCACCCATAAAGCGCACACCTGCTACGATTAAATGTTTGGCGGGATGAGCCTTACCAAAGCGTGCCATTTCTAGTGAGTCGGCAACACAGCCACCGGTTTCTAGAGCCAGGTCTTGAATATCTCCATCAACATAATAGTGCGCAACGAGTACAGCATCAGTTATAAGTAAAAGTTCTTTAATACGTTGTTTTATGTAGGATTTTTCTGAAGAGTTCATAGCTATAGAGGTTGTTATCCTCAATTTTGATAGGAGAAGTGGACCTACGTTATCAGTCAACTACAGCTTACCACTAGGTAAGCACTTGATTGGAGGGGTAATCGATTTAAAAGACATTTTGATCTGACATTTTAGTACCTAGCTCAATAAGCATGAATCGATATACCATCTAATAGTAAGGACACTGGTAAACTCTTGCCAGGAGGATATTTTCATGAACCGAATCATGTTGCGGGCCAAATTGCACCGCGTGACTGTTACAGAAGCTGACTTGAACTACGAAGGTTCCTGCGGCATTGATGAAGCCTTGCTTGACGCGGCCCAAATGTGCGAGTTTGAAAAAATTGAACTTTACAATATCAATAATGGCGAACGTTTCACCACATATATTATCAAGGCTCAAAGAGGCTCTGGAATCATTTCTTTAAATGGCGCAGCTGCCAGAAAAGCGCATGTTGGAGATCCATTAATTATTTGCACCTATGGTACTGTCCCTGAAAAAGACGCTATTTCATTTCGGCCGACTATTGTTTTAGTGAATGAATGTAATCAAATTAAAGAAATTAAATCGATTTGACTAAGATGGTAGTCAATAAAAAAATGATGCCTAACAAGTATTTTCCGCACGTTTAAAAATCGAATCAGAAGTCTCTAGTTGACTCAACTGGGATGTAAATGTAAGTATTCGGGGGTGACTATGCCTCGTACCTACTAATGCCGGTTATTCCTATTTAGTCTGGGTAGTTACTACGGTAGAGAGTTTTTGTTTGTGTTAGCTTGATAAAGCCAATGTAGTCTTGCTTGAGTGACTGGATGAAGAGTTGATTGCAAAGAAGGTTCTTGAGGGTTCTCTAAAGCAAGCTGAATGGGTTTAGCCAATATTTTTCCTAATTCGACACCTGGTTGGTCGAAGGAGTTGATGTCATAGAGAATCCCGAGGCAGAATGTGCGATGTTCATATAAAGCCATGAGTGCGCCAAGATGAAAGGCATCGAGTTTTTTAAGCCAAATAAGATTATTAGGTCGATTGCCGGTGGATGATTTATTCGGTTCGCCCGCTTGATATCCGGTGGAAAAGGCCTCAGATTGTGCCAGGCAGTTAGCTAATAATTGCTGATGGTGTTGCAGAGCTTGTGGCAAGTTACTCATCGGCTCTTGAATCGCGATAAGATCAATTGGAATTATTTCAGGACTTTGGTGGAGCATTTGAAAAAATGAGTGTTGGGCATTCGTACCTGGAACACCGAAAATAACGACCGAGCTAAGGGATACAGGTTGATCATCGTTACCACATGTCTTACCATTACTTTCCATTTCCAATTGTTGAAGCCAGCTTGGAAATAAGTTAAGGGCTTGTGCATAAGGAATGACTGCTTGGGACGTCGTATGAGATTGTTGTTGATGGGCAAATAAAGCAAGGGCTAATAATAGTGGTTGATTTTCTGGCAGAGGAGCTTGTAAAAAATGTTCATCAAGTGCATTTGCGCCCGCTAGAAATGAGTGATAGGTTTCAAATCCGAACTGTAATGCAATTGGAAGGCCAACTGCCGACCAAACCGAAAATCTTCCACCTACCCAATCCCAAAATGGCAGAATATGATCTGTTGATATGCCAAAATCGATCGCCGCCTTTGTATTCGCGGTGACGGCGTAGATGCGCTCATTTAGATCGATACGTTGAACCCCTTGACTGATTAACCAGGCAATAACTGACTTAGTATTTTGAAGAGTTTCTGATGTGGCGAATGTCTTTGATACAACGATGATCCGCGTATTGTGGGGCTTTACTTGACGAAAAATCGCTGCTGCCTCTGCACTATCGATGTTGGATAGAAAATGAACCTTCAGTTTAGGATGCGCGCTAGGGGTATTGTGGTGCAGCGTATCACAGACCATACGGGGACCCAAATCGGATCCGCCGATGCCGATATGAATAATGTCGGTAACTTCTTCTAGAGCCTGGCAAAGGACTTTTATTTGCTCCCATACTTTAGTAATTTCTAGTGTGATATTTTGATTGTCTAGAAAGATAGGGGATTGCTTGATATTACGTAAAGCCGTATGTAAGACTGCACGGTCTTCCCTAACATTCATTTTTTTAGCATGAAATAATTCGGATCTCTTTTTTTCGAGTTCGAGTGATTTAGCAAGTTCAAAAAGACTTTGCCATTTTTGCAATGATATATTCTGGAATTGTTGATCTAGAATAAGTGGGGATTTCATAAGTAGCTAATTTAAGTTGTGCTTGGTATTCATCAAGGAGTTATTTAACATAGGATTCAATCAGAATCACTAAGAAAGAATAAGTCCAATGTATCATGGCTTTGAATAGGTGTCGACATTTGAAATATTGAATGGATTGCTTAGAACAAGTATAATTGTCTCCATTGTATGAGATGCTTGCAAATAGGAAGCTTGGCAGAGCGGTTGAATGCACCAGTCTTGAAAACTGGCGAGGGTGAAAGCCCTCCGTGAGTTCGAATCTCACAGCTTCCGCCAAAAAACGCTAAGTTCTCTTTCTTTTAATCAAGACCAACTGCCAAGATGCCATATCCATTACTATTTTCTTCGCAACACCTCGGACCTATTCGGCTAAAAAATAGAGCCATTGTTTCTTCCCTTACCCGCGCTAGTGCGACACAGGATGGTCTAGTAACTCCTTTGATGAAAAGTTATTACACGGACTATGCACGAGGTGGTTGGGGAATGATTGCTACTGAGGCAACTTATATCGATCAACAATATAGTCAAGGGTATTCCTATCAGCCTGGTATTGCTAATCAACAGCAGGCTGACTCTTGGGCCGAGGTGGTTGAGGCTGTCCATGCCCAAGGTACTCCGATTTATATGCAACTCTTTCATGCTGGCTCGGTTAATCAAGGTAACCACTGGGTTAGTGAGTCTATCGCTCCATCAGCTGTCAGGCCAAAGAGTGTTCAAGTCAGTCGCTATCGTGGCAATAATGAACCTTTTCAAATGCCTCGTGTCATGACTCAACAAGAAATAGACGAGGTGATCGTTAGTTTTGCAGAGGCAGCACGTCGTGCGATTAATATTGGTTTTGATGGAGTTGAAATACATGGTGCGAATGGCTATCTGCCAGATCAGTTTCTAACGACCTATACAAATCAAAGAACCGATCGGTATAACGGAGATGTAATGGCTAGATTGCGATTTCATCTAGAACTTCTGAATGCGGTTCGATCAGCGATACCAGGTAAGTTACTGGGAGTTCGTATTTCGCAAACAAAGGTAACCGATTTAGAGTACAGCTGGCCTGGTCAGGTTGAGGATGCTCAAGTTATTTTTTCGGAAATAGCCAAGACTGACGTTGACTTCATTCACGTTGCAGCGCACCATGGCGTTAATCCTGTTTTTGGAACTTCTAAAAGTCTATCTGGCCTTGCTAAAAAATATAGTGGGCTACCCATCATTGCTAACGGCAAATTGCATGAGCCATTGAGTGCTGAATCTGCCCTAAAAAGTGGCGAGGGCGATTTTGTATCTATTGGTAAAGGTGCTTTAGCAGACCCTCATTGGCCCAATAAGCTACTTTCAGGACAGGTTCCTATTGAGTTTGTTCCCGACATGATTAGCCCTTTGGCAACTCTTGAAAATTATTATGATTGGCGAACTAAGTCCACAGGTTCTGACCAGTAACAATGCAGTATAAGTGCGCTAAGACAAAGTAATAATATGAGACCGTAAGCCAGCGTCAAGCCGTAATTACTAAAAAGTACCATACATCCCCAAGAGCCAAGGGCTCCACCCATAAAAAAGACGCCCATAAAGAGGCTATTCAGACGACTTCGGGAGGTGGGCAGGAATTCGAAAACAGCTTGTTGGCTCAGGACTAAATGTAGGGTCACTGCAAAATCGAGACAAGCGGCTGCGAGAAGCAGGCAACCTACAATCCAAATTGGGGATTGGGTTAAGCCGATAAGGGCTAAAAAACTTGCCAGTAAGGCTAAAACTAGCGCGCCCCATAAACCTTTTTTAAATAAGCCATGATCCTTAAGCCATCCGGCTAATGGTGCTGCAATGGCTGCAGAGATTGCAATTAAGGTAAAAAGTCCTAATTGATTTTGGGAGAGGCCTATCTCGTCAGAAACCAATAGAACTGGCGTAATTGACCAAAACGCGCTTAGCGCTGCAAATAACAGACCCTGACAGATAGCCCGGTGACGCAGTAAGGGAACGGAAAACCAGAGAGATATCTGATTCTTTACAAACTCAGCATATCTCTCACTTGGATTTGGGTGAACTAGTGGGAGGATTTTCATACAAACAATCGTTGCAATTATCATACAAAAAGCAGATACAAAAAAAACAATTTTCCAGTTCCCCAGTGACGCAAAAAAAGAGGCCAAAGGACGGCTCAGGGTGACTGCTACCATGCCACCCGCGATGAGGGTTCCGAAGGTCCGTCCTCTTTGCACGGGATGAGATAGGCTAGTGATGAATGGTGACATAATTTGACCGCCACATAGCCCGATTCCTAATATAAATGAGGCGATGACTAGGGATACCCAATCGGTCCAGATAGCGATACATAAAAGACTCACAACGATGAGACTCATCATTGCCAAAACGAGATATCGACTAGCGATTCTGTCCCCTAGAGGCACAATCAATAACAGTCCAAGTGCTACACCAAATTGGCATGCTGGTATGAGGATATTCGCTTGTGAGATTGTCCAGCCCATTTCTAGAGCAATAAATGGCGTTAGAGGTTGAAACAAATACATATTTGAAACCAGAAGCCCCATACAGGCCGCGCAAAGAAGAATTTGACTACGACCAAGAGGGGGTAATTCTTGGTCAAGAGAGATTTGTGTCATGTGAGTATTTAAATAAGAGCCTAGATTGAAATCAAGTAAGGCTCTTCAATCTCGAGTTAAAACAGCAATTTTCTAAATTCCTAGACCCTTCAAAGCAGGTTCTGGATAACGTGTTCCTGCGACGCTATTGATTGGGAACATCTCATTGAGGATTTGAATTTCTGGCGGTGTCAACTTGACATCAACGGCAGCAAGATTTTGTTCAAGATAAAGTACTTGTTTGGTGCCAGGGATCGGGAATATGTCATCTCCTTGAGCATAGACCCAAGCTAATGCTAATTGAGCTACAGTGATGCCTTTGGCTGTAGCAATTTGCTCTAGGCGTTCTAATAGGCTTCTATTTTTATCGATATTCTCTGACTTAAAGCGTGGCTGAACTCGACGACCATCTTTCTCGCCGAGTGCCTCAAGAGATTTAATAGTACCGGTGAGGAAACCCCGTCCAAGAGGCGCATAGGCCATAAAAGCTATTCCTAATGAGCGACAGGTTGCTAAGATGTCCTGCTCAACATCTCGGCTCCAAAGAGAGTACTCGGTTTCTAGAGAAGTGATTGGATGTATTTTGTGCGCTTTTTGGATAGTGCTCGGCCCTGCCTCAGATAGACCGATGAAACGCACTTTGCCTTGTTCAACAAGACGTTTCATAGCGCCAACTGTTTCTTCAATGGGTACTGTAGAGTCAACTCGATGGAGCGCATAGAGGTCAATATGATCAACGCCTAAGCGC